>Ga0209379_10000521_pt1 | contig 31415 bp, 28 predicted proteins | sample tdDd001_FD_187124 | JGI IMG/M metagenome (GOLD analysis project Ga0209379, IMG submission 187124) | Marine sediment microbial communities from the Atlantic coast under amendment with organic carbon and nitrate - tdDd00.1 (SPAdes)... | ecosystem: Environmental > Aquatic > Marine > Coastal >...
ACCTGGTTTTGTCCTTGCAGGAAACCTCATGAACAGTGGTGGAATAACAGAGAGAATTATAAAGTTCTGTAATGCTTTTGTGGGACATATAAGAGGGGGACTAGGTCTTGCTAATATAGGTTCTTCTATGGTATTTGCAGGAATATCTGGAACTGCTCTGGCTGATACAGCCAGTATCGGAGGAATAATGATACCGGCTATGAAGGAGGAAGGGTATGAGGGAGAGTTTGCAGCAGCAGTAACAGCATCCTCATCTACAATAGGACCTATTATCCCGCCAAGTCTGCCTATGATAATAGTAGGAACTCTTACTGGAATATCTGTAAGCAGAATGTTCCTTGCTGGAGCAATACCAGGACTTCTTTTAGGACTTGGTCTGATGGCTGTATCATACTTTATTTCTAAAAAAAAGGGACACCCTCAGGGAAGAAAGTTTACAGCAAAGGAAAAATTCATGGCATTTAAAGATGCCTTCTGGGCACTGATGCTCACAACTCTGATATTATTTGGAATACTAGGAGGAGTATTTACTCCAACTGAAGCCTCTATAGCAGCTGTTATCTATGCAATTATCGTTGGAAAATTTGTATACAAAGAATTGAAATTTAGAGATCTTCCAAATATACTTTTGGATTCTATCGTAGCTACATCAGCTATTATGATGCTTGTGGGATTTGCCAATGTATTCGCATGGATACTGACAAGTCAGCAGGTACCTCAGATGGTAGCTCAGGGAGTGCTGGCTATATCTGAAAATAAGATAATAGTGCTGCTTCTTATAAACCTGCTGTTATTATTTGTAGGAACATTTATGGAAACTATAGCGGCCCTTGTGATACTATTCCCGGTACTTCTTGAGATAGTAACACCTCTTGGGATAGATCCTATCCAGTTTGGAGTAATAATGGTACTAAACCTTATTATAGGTCTCACAACACCGCCAGTGGGAGTGTGTCTCTTTGTAGCCTCCAGTATAGGAAAGGTACCTATGGCCAAAGCAGTAAGGGCTATAATACCATTTTTAATAGTGAGTATAGTTGTACTTATGATGGTAACTTATATACCGGCAATAAGTCTTATGTTACCGAAATTAATTTTAGGATAAAATTTCACACAGGAGGAACAGCATGAAAGCGATACAGGTGGTAGAACCAGGTAAGATGGAGATAGTCGACAGAGAGATGATGGAAGTAAAAAATACAGATGATGTACTGGTAAAGATAAAGGCTGCAGGAATATGTGGTTCAGATGTACATATATATCACGGGACTTCTCCAGTGGCTACATACCCAAGAGTGGTAGGGCACGAGATGGTAGGAGAGGTAGTGGAAGTAGGAACAGATGTGACCAGAGTAAAAGCAGGGGACAGAGTGGTAATAGAACCTATGATCGGCTGTGGTGACTGCTATGCATGTAAGAGCGGAAGACCAAATGCATGTGCAACTCTTCAGGTAAGAGGGTGTCATGTGGACGGAGGATTCCAGGAATACTTTGTAGCTCCTGAAAAAGCAGTATACAGATTTAAGGATGAGATAGAGTGGGAGAAGGCTGCTATGATAGAGCCATATACAATAGCTGACCAGATAACATGGAGAGCAGATGTAAGAGAGGGAGATATAGTATTCATCATAGGAGCGGGACCGATAGGGCTTTGTGTCCTTGAGATGGCCAAGCTAAAAGGCGGAATCTGTATCATCTCAGACTATAATGAAAAGAGGCTGGGAATAGCTAAGGAGCTGGGAGCGGACTACACACTAAATCCTGCTGACTGTGATCCTATAGAGGAAGTAAGAAGGATAACTGACGGGATGGGATCAAATGTAACTATAGATGCAGTATGTCTTCCTAAGACCTTTGAACAGGCTGTGGAGATAACATCTGTAGCAGGAAGGGTAATGTGTCTTGGATTTACCAAGGAAGTATCTGAGATAGCTCAGCTTAATATAACTTTAAAGGAACTGGATGTAAAGGGGTCAAGACACCAGACATTCAAGTTTCAGAATGTAGTAAACCTGTTTAATGAAGGGAAGTTAAACCCTGAAAAGCTGGTATCCAATGTACTGGATTATACTAAGATAGATGAGGCGATGGGTCTTATTGAAAATAAACCAGAAGAGATATGTAAGATAGTATTAAAATTTAACTAGGAGAAAAAAGGAGAATTCACAATGAAGATGACATGGAGATGGTATGGAAAGGGTAACGATGAGATTACTCTAGGGCATATAAAGCAGATACCAGGAGTAGAGGGAGTAGTCTGGTCACTGCATGATATGGCAGCTGGAGCAGAGTGGCCAATGGACAGGATAGAGGAAGTAAAGACTCAGGCTGATGAAGCCGGGTTTAATATAGATGTAGTGGAAAGTGTAAATGTACACGAAGATATAAAGCTAGGACTCGATACAAGAGATGAGTATATAGACAACTATATCAAGACTATGGAAAAGCTGGCGTGTGTTGGGGTAAAGGTAATATGTTATAATTTTATGCCTGTATTTGACTGGACAAGAACAGACCTTTATAAGGAACTAGAGGACGGATCAAATGCTCTTTTCTTTGAAAACAGCAAGATAGCAGATGTAAATCCTGTGGATCTTATAAAAACAATATCTAAAGATGTAGATGTAACTATGCCAGGATGGGAACCGGAAAGACTGGCTAAGATAGAGGAATCATTTAATGCTTATAAAGGATTTACAGCTGAGAGACTATGGGGTAACCTAAAGTATTTCTTAGAGAGAATAATCCCTGTAGCTGAAAAACTAGATATAAAGATGGCTATCCACCAGGATGATCCTGCCTTTGATATATTTGGTCTTCCAAGAATAATGACTAACAGAAATAGTATAGAGAGATTCCTTAAACTTGTGGATAATCCTTATAACGGATTAACTCTTTGTACAGGATCACTGGGATCTGTTACAACTAATGATATTCCTGCTATAATAAGAGAGTTTGCAGACAGAATCCACTTTGCTCACGTGAGAAATGTAAGAGTATTTGATAACGGAGACTTCATCGAAACATCTCACAGAGCATGTGACGGATCGGTAGATGTGGTAGATGTAGTAAGAGCTTATCATGAAGCAGGATTTACTGGTTATATGAGACCAGATCACGGAAGACACCTGTGGGGAGAGGAAAAAACTTGCAGACCTGGATATGGACTGTATGACAGAGCTATGGGAATAATGTATATCCTGGGAATATGGGATCAGTTAGAAAAAAAATAGGGGATGGTATCGTGAAGTTAAATAATAACGGACTTTTAAATAGAGAGCAGTGGAATGAAAAGGGTTTTAAACTACCTGAATTTAACAGGGAGGAAGTAACAAGAAAAACTCTAGAAGCACCTACATGGATACACTTTGGTGCAGGAAACCTCTTCAGAGCATTTACAGCAGCAGCTCAGAATAAGCTCCTTAATGAAGGAAAAGCAGATAAGGGAATAATCGTAGCTGAAGGTTATGACTATGAGCTTATTGAAAGAGTATATAAGCCATACAACGACCTGAGTCTTCTGGTGACACTAAAATCAGATGGAAACATCCAAAAAGAAGTAGTGGGGAGTGTGGTGAAATCCATAGCAGCTGATTCTGGTGATGATACGTCATGGAATGAACTGAAGGAGATCTTTGTCAACCCGTCTCTGCAGATGGCTAGTTTTACCATAACGGAAAAGGGATACTCTGTAACAGATAACAGTGGAAACCCTCTTAAGATAGTAACAAAGGATATTAGCGGTGGGATAGAAAAGCCTGACTACTTTATCGGAAAGCTGACGGCTCTTTGTCATGAGAGATTTGTAAAGGGAGCTGCACCAATAGCTCTTGTGAGTATGGATAACTGCTCACACAATGGAACTAAGCTATATGAAGCAGTGAGCTACTACGCGAAGGAATGGGTAGCAAATGGCAGTGCTGAGAGTTCATTCTTAGATTATATAACCGATAGCTCTAAAGTATCGTTCCCGTGGAGTATGATAGATAAGATTACTCCCAGACCAGATGCCTTTGTAAAGGAGAGTCTGGAAAAAGACGGCTTTGAGGACAGTGAGATAGTAGTAACAGATAAAAACAGTTACTCTGCATCATTTGTAAATGCCGAGGAGCCTCAGTACCTTGTAATAGAGGACAGCTTTCCCAACGGAAGACCAAATCTAGATGAAGCAGGGGTAATATTTACAGACAGAGAAACAGTGGATAAGGTGGAAAGAATGAAGGTATGTACATGCCTTAACCCTCTTCATACAGCCCTTGCAATATATGGTTGTCTTTTAGAGCACAACAGTATAGCAGGAGAGATGAAGGATGAACTGCTAAAAACTCTTGTGGAAAAGATGGCTTATAATGAAGCTATAAAGGTAGTAACTGATCCGGGGATACTAAATCCAGCTGACTTTATAAAGGAAGTAATAGAGATAAGGTTCCCGAATCCATTCCTGCCGGATACTCCTCAGAGGATAGCAACTGACACTTCACAAAAGATAGCTATACGTTTTGGAGAAACAATAAAGGCATATAATACCGATGAAAACTTAGATGTTGCAGACCTGAAACTGATACCTCTTGTGGTAGCAGGATGGTGCAGGTATCTTATGGGTGTAGATGATTCAGGAAATAACTTTGACCTGAGTCCAGATCCAAGACTGGAATCCCTAAAGGAACAGGTAGAGGGAATTACTCTGGGATATGAAGGGGATATCTCAGGAAAGTTAAGACCAATACTGTCTGATGAAAAGCTCATGGGAATAAACCTATATGAGGTAGGTCTCGGAGAGAGAGTAGAGGGTTACTTTAAAGAGATGATAACAAAACCTGGTGCAATAAAAACTACATTAAAGAAGTACCTGGAGATATAGATAAAAGATAATAAAAGGACCTCATTTGAGGTCCTTTTATTATTTAGGGAATTATGTATGAAGTGCCCAGCCGAATGAAGGACAGTCTTTTTTCTTGTTTTCAGAGGATAGAAAAAAAGGCTGTTTAGTGGTATAATATCTGATAATTTTAGTAAAAAGGTGGTAAAAAAATGGAAGAACTATTAAAAAGAAGAGAAGAGCTGCTGGCAGAGCTGAAAAAGATAGATGCAGAGATAGCTAAGATAAAAAGCGGAGATCATCTGGAGGAACTGGAAGATGAGATCTTAGAAAGAATATAGATATAGCAAGGAATAAAAACTACTGATTTTGTCGGTAGCTTTTTTATTATTAAGGAAAGTATTGAATTTTACTTTAACCTTTTCTGTAATATTAAATTTTCCAAGAGCATAAAAGGGTGGAGCGTCATGCTCCTTTTCATTATATATATAAAACATAAAATCAGGGGGAAGATATGGAATTTTATAATCTGAAGGAAAAAAATGAGCTTAAAGAAGTAGTAGGGAAAAGAGTATATAAGGCATTTATTGAGGGTAAAAAAGATATGACTTTAGAGGATGTAATGGACAGACTGGATCAGGTGGAAACTATAGTGGCTGTAGAGGATAATGAATGTCTGGGAAGTGTGGCAATATTTGAAAATGACCTCACCAGCAGACAGGATCTCACCCCGTGGCTGGCATCTCTCGTTGTGGAACCGAAATACAGAAGTAAAAAAGTAGGAGCCCAGCTCATGGATCAGGTAAAGGCAGAGGTAAAGAGACAGGGGTATGATAAGGTATACCTCAGAACTGGTAATGCTCATGAATACTATCTGAAAAGAGGATGGAAACTTGTGGAGATGACCACAGATGAAGGAGGAAATGAGATAGGAGTATATGAATTTTCCCTGTAAAAAACGACAGGAGTTTTGGACCACCTTCAAAGATTGAAAAAGAACAGGATATGTGATAGAATAAAGTTTGAAAAAAGTAGTTTTGAAGGGAGAATTAAATGGCCAGAATAATAAGAGGAATAAGTAAAAATGCAAGATTTATTGCAGTGGATTCTAAAGATATAGTACAGGAATCACTTAATTTACATAAAGCTACACCAAAGGCGATTGAAGCATTTGGAAAGCTGATGACAGCAGGACTGATGATGGGAGCTACTCTAAAGGGAGATGACCTTCTGACACTGAGAACAGATACAGACGGACCACTAAACCATATGATAGTAACAACAGATGCTAAAAATGGTATCAAGGGATATATGTCTAACCCTGCAGCAGACCTGAAGTCAAATGGAATAAGTCCTATAATGGGTAAGGGAATGCTAAGAGTAATAAAGGATATGGGTCTGAAGGAACCATATGTGGGAGTAGCAGATCTTAAAGGGGGAGACCTGGCTCAGGATCTGGCGTACTACTACTACACTTCTGAACAGACACCTTCTGTAATAGCTCTGGGTGTATCTCTTAACCCTGATATGACTGTAAAGTCTGCAGGGGGATATATGATTCAGCTTCTGCCGGATGCCCAGGAGAGCTTCATTGCTGCCTTAGAGGAAAAGATCAAAGCGGTACACGATGTAACTAAACTCTTTGACGGGGGAATGGACTTAGAGAGAATAATCAAACTTCTTTATGAGGATATGACAGATGAAAATCATGAAAACCTAGTGGAAGAATATGAAATTCTTGAAGAGAGTCATGTGGAATACAGATGTAACTGTGAAAGAGAGAAGTTCTTCAGAGGTCTTATTACTTTAGGAAAAGATCAGTTAGATGATATTTTTAAAGAAAAAGATGAATTAGAGGTAGAGTGTCACTTTTGCAATAAGAAGTACTCTTTTAAAGAGAATGAATTCTTTAAAAACTAATAAAAAAGAGGGGAATACTCCCTTCTTTTTTTTATTTAGAGGAAAAGTTAAAGTATAATGTAAATATATATAGGTGTATCGATGGAAATTAATATAACTGAAGAATAGTGGGAGGGGAAGCCATGTCAAATTATAATTGGTTAGAGATAGGAGAAAGGATACAAAACCTTTTTACAGAGGACACCTTGGACTTCAATGAGGAAGCGACATATTGTCTGATGAGAAGGTATAACCCGGAGCTGCCTTTTAGCTTTGAAAGGTACATTAAGATGTATAAAAATGAAAGAAACCTTAAATTTATTGAGAGAAGGACGATATTAGGGGATATCTTTATGGAGATGGATGTGGATAAAAGATTAGAACTTATAAACTTTATACTGTACTATTTCCACAAGAGAAAACTCAACAGAAGAAGAGTGATGGAACTGGAAGATTATCTGGACGCAAACAGATAAAAAAAGCTGGCACATAGGTGTCAGCTTTTTTTATTCTTTAAGAAACTATAAAAATTTAATGTATTGAAGCTCAGTTAATTCATTAACTGAGTACCATAAATAATAATCATTAATATCATTGATTTATGGGAAAGTGAGGCGAAGTCTCTTTTCTTCTTTTTACAGCTACAGATTATAATATGTGAGGGGGAAGTTAAGCTTTATTTAATCTCTGTGGAGTAAGGATAGATAAAATGGTACTGGAGAAAAGAGGTGGTACTATGAAAATTTTAAGACTATTTATTTTAATGGGAGTTCTTCTTTCGGTAGTCTCGTGTAGTAGTACGACCACTGGAGATGAAGAAAGAAATCCTAGGGAAAACCTGGAGTTTTTCTATAATGTAGAGGCAGATGAGAGAGAGGAACCTGAAAGAACCAAGGTCTATTATTATGGAGAACACTATTTTAAGGAATAAAGAAAAGGGACGCTTAACCGGCGTCCTTTTTGTTGTATTAAGCCTTATAAAGAGGTCAGGGGATTAGAGATCGTTTTTTAAGGGTAAATTTAGGTATAATAGACCTTTGGAGGGTGCAGGAATGAAGGGAAGGTGTGATATAATATTAGGAATGAAGAGAAAAATCAAAAGTGCAGGTAATGAAATCTAGTCTCGAGAAGATAACAGAATAAAGCGGGGTGAGAAAAGTGTCTTTACATATAAAGGATATAAAAAAGGGTGATGTCATCTCTATAACCGGAGGTGGAGGTAAAACAAGCCTTATGTTTTTTCTGGCTGAAAAGCTGGCTGAAACAGGAAGGGTAGCTGTGACTACAACCACTAAGATATATATTCCGGATGAAAAAAGTTATGAAAAGATGTATGTTCAGGGAGAGGTAACTGAAGGACTGAATAAAAATATATTTGTTATAGGGGATAAAAGGAAGGGGGATAAGCTCTCAGGTCTTACCTACGACAGTTTAGAGGTATTGAAGGGTAAGTATGATTATATCCTTGTTGAGGCAGACGGAGCAAGGGAAAGGATGCTCAAGGGATGGAATGAAACTGAACCCTGTATACCCCCATTTGCCGATATGACAATAGGAGTGGTAAATATAAAATCTCTGGGGAAATCCGTGGTAGAAAAGGATATCCACAGACTCTCTAAGTTTTGTGAGGTAACAGGAGAAAAGACAGGAACCGTGGTAGACAGGAAAGTTCTGGAAAACTATATTAATACCGGAGATTTCTTCAGGGAGAGTCAGGGAAGAAATATAGTCTACCTCAATGGAATAGAGACCGTGGATGAGCTGAAAACAGGGATAGAGATGGGAAAAACAATAGAAAACCTCTATCTGGGAAGCATATGGAATGGCTGGATAGAAAGGTATAAGAGCGTAGACGCAGTGGTTATGGCTTCTGGATACTCCAAAAGATTTGGCGGAGAGAAACTCTTTGAAGAAGTAGGGGGGATGCCTCTTATTGAATATCTACTGAAAAAGCTCAAAAACATCCCCTTTAATAAGGTAATAGTAGTGGGAAGGGATGAAAGGTCAAGGGCCCTGGCTGAGAGATATGGCTATGAATATGCAGAAAATAAAAAAGCTCACCTGGGACAGAGTGAAAGTGTAAAGGCAGGAGCTAAAAGATCCACCGGAGAGGGAGTGATGTTTTTCCCGGGAGATCAGATGATGCTCACAGAAAAAAGTATACTGACCCTCATAGAGGAGTATCAGAAAAGAGATGAGATAGTGAGACCTGAAGCAGGGGGGATACCATCTTCTCCTGTGATATTTCCCAAAAGATATATAGAGGATCTCCTTAAAATAGAGGGAGACAGTGGGGGCAGAGAAGTAATAAAAGGAGCAGAGAAGGTATTCAAGATAAGATTTGAAGATATCCATGAATTTATAGATATAGATACCAGGCAGGACCTTGAAGAGGTAGTAGAAGTGATGAAGTTAAAGCCTTCCCTTTAAAATGATAAAGATACAGACTTGGCATAAAAATTGCTTTAATAGATACATATGAAGAAAAATACTGTAACTGGATATTTGGAGGCTGAGGGATGGAAGAGTTGATAGTGGTAAGGGGCGGAGGAGATATCGCTTCTGGTGTGATACAAAAGTTCCACAGAAGTGGATTTAAAGTAGTGGTACTAGAGGTGGCAAGACCATCATTTATAAGAAGAAAGATATGTTATGGAGAAGCTGTATATGAAGGAATAGTGGATCTTGAAGGAAGCAGGGCTGTACTGGGTAAAGATACAGCAGAGGTAAGGGATATAGTGGAGAAAGGTAATATAGCTGTACTCATAGACCCCAAGGGGGAGACGTTGGGGGAGCTAAAGCCTCTGGCTGGTAGATGCTCTATCCTTGCTAAGAGAAATCTGGGAACTACACTGAAGATGGCTCCTATAACTGTAGGACTGGGACCTGGTTTTGAAGCCGGAAAAGATGTAGATATCGTAGTAGAAACCATGCGGGGTCACGATCTGGGAAGGCTGATAACAAAAGGGAAAGCTATGGAAAATACCGGAGTTCCCGGAGTGATAGAGGGATATGGAAGGGAAAGAGTAATCTATAGTGAGACCGAAGGAATCATAGAAAATATAAGAGATATAGGGGATATAGTGGAAAAAGATGAGGTAGTGGCTCATATAGACGGAGCAGAGGTAAAGGCTCCCCTTGCAGGACTAATAAGAGGTCTCATAAGAGACGGGTACAGAGTGCCCAAGGGATTTAAGATAGGGGATGTAGATCCCAGAGCCGATCAGAAAAGGAACTGCTTCACTATATCTGATAAGGCAAGAAATATAGGTGGAGCAGCACTGGAAGCTGTACTTTACCTGAGGAGAAAAACAGATGATAAAAAAGATATTGATGATACTGGTGATAATGGCAGTGGCAGGCTGTAGTGAGCCAGAGGAGAAAAATGAGATAATAATAAGTGTGGCAGCCAGTCTCACTGAGGGAATAGAGGAGATAGCAAAGACCTATACAAGGGATACCGGAACAGAGGTAAGGATAAATACCGGAGGTTCAGGATCTCTTAAGAGGCAGGTGGAAAATGGTGCCCCTGTGGACTTTATCTTTCTGGCATCAAAAAGGTATGTAGAGGAGCTAGTGAAAGGAGACCTCCTGAAAAAGAGGGAGGACCTTCTCAGTAATATCCTGGTAGTAGCCGGAAAAGAAGAAATAGACAGTCTGAGAGATATAAAGGGCCTTGTAGCAATGGGAGACCCGGACTTTGTTCCTGCAGGAAGATATGCAAGGGAAGCCCTCACAAGATCCGGGGTCTGGGATGAGATAGAAAAAAATCTTCTTCTCACAAAGGATGTGAGGTCAGCCCTTTCATATATAAACAGGGGTGAGGTGGATTATTCAGTCGTCTACCAGACAGATGCCATTCTTCTGAAGGACAGTGTAATATATGAAATAGACAGGGAGATGTATTCTCCTATTATATATTCAGCAGGAGTGAAGAGCGGGAGTAAAGAGGGACAAAAGTTTAATGACTATCTTCTGGAAAATATAGATGTTTTTGAAAAGTATGGATTTAAGGTGAGATAGGATGATAATAGAAGCGACGAAACTCTCCCTGAAGATAGCGGTGATATCAACTGTTATAAGTGTGGTACTGGGGTTTATAATAGCGGTGTTTATACATAGGGGAAGCAGAAAAAGAGATAAGATAATAGAGGGAATAATCAGTTTTCCATTATTTTTCCCCCCATCGGTACTGGGGTATGTACTTTTACTCATGATAGGAAAAAACGGAATAGTGGGAGGATGGCTGGGGAGGTATGGTATCCAGCTGGTATTTACCTGGAAAGCAGCAATTCTGGCTTGTGTGGTAGTATCTCTTCCCATGGCTTATCAGTGTATAAAGACAGGCTTTCTGGAGATAGACAGGATGTATTTTGAAGCAGCCCATGAGATGGGAGCTACAAAGGTACAGATATGCAGGTATGTAGTCTTTCCTATGATAAGGAAAAACTTAGGGTCAGCAGCAGTGCTCTCCTTTGGAAGATCCTTTGGAGAGTTTGGAGCCACACTGATGGTAGCAGGGAATATCCCCGGAAGAACACAGACGGTACCTATGGCTATCTACTCTGCTGTGGAAAGGGGCGATCTGAGATCGGCAAATATACTTTTAATAATTGTAATCTGTATTAGTTTTACTGTGATGTGGAGTTATAATCACTACTGGATGGGCAGAAAAAAAAGTTCACAAAAAGGGATGGGACTATATGAAGGATAAGTATGGCAGAGAGATAGATTATATGAGAATATCCATAACAGAAAGGTGTAACTACAGGTGTTTCTATTGTATGCCCCAGGAGGGGGGTGAGTGTAATGTGGAAACCAAGGAGGAAAACCTTCTTTCAAGGAAGGAGATAGTGTCTTTGGTGGAAACAGGAGCAAGGTTAGGAATTAAAAAGGTAAGGATAACAGGGGGGGAACCTCTCATAAGAAGGGATATAGAGGAGATACTCCAGGGGATATCAAAGGTCCACGGGATAGAGGAGCTGTGTCTGACCACTAACGGAAGTCTGCTAGATAAAAAGATGGAGGTAATGAAGGAGTGCGGAGTAACCAGGATAAATGTAAGTCTTGATACTCTCATACCAGAAAGATTTAGAGAGATAACCAAAACAGGTGATTATCTCAGTGTATGGAAGGGGATAGAAAGAGCCATAGAAAGTGGTATCCAGGTAAGGATAAACAGTGTGGTGGTCCAGGGGATAAATGATGATGAGGTCTTAAATTTGGCGGCACTGACGGAAAAGTATCCTATAGATGTGAGGTTTATAGAACTCATGCCCATAGGAGAGGGAAAAAAGTATAAAGGCTTTTCCGGGAGTGAAATAAGAGAGAAGATATCTCATATGAAAAAGATAGAAAACCTGGAAAAGAGAGAGGGAGCCTCTGACTATTACAGGCTAGAGGGAGCTAAAGGAAAGATAGGGTTTATCAATCCCCTGAGTAACTGCTTTTGTCAGGAGTGCAACAGGATAAGGGTGACCTCTGAAGGAGAGGTAAAGCAGTGTCTGAATAAGAAATCCTCTATTAATATAGGAGAGGTTATGAGGTCGGACAGGGATGGTACTGAGCTGGCAGAGGTTATTTCAAAGGAGATATATAATAAACCGGAAAAACATTTGTTCAATTCTTTAAATGAGTTTGAAGAAAAATACAATATGAATCAGATAGGTGGTTAAAAAGCGATGATTGAGGGAAGAACAGGGCTGGCTCACGTAAAAAAACATATAAAAAAATATGCTACTATAATATCTTCAGCGATGAAGGTAGATGTGGAAATAATAGATATAGATATGACAAGGATAGCAGGAACCGGGATCTTTAAAGATCAAATAGGAACACCAGCTAAAGGGAGCGTATATAAGGATGTTCTTAAGACGGGGGAATCTCATATAATAAAGGATCCCGGAAAAGACAGGTTGTGTATGGAGTGCTCAGAAAAGGACAGGTGCCCGGAAAAGCTGGAGATATCCACTCCGATATTTTACAGTAATGAGATAATAGGGGTAATAGGTCTCGTATGTACCACAGATTATCAAAAGATAAAGATACTGGAAAACCTGAATTCACATCTGAAGTTTGTAAAACAGATAAGCGAATTTATCTCAATAAAGATAAATGAGCAAAATGAAAACGTCATGAGAGAGGAGAGGGAAAGACTGCTCATGGAGATAGTGAATATCATAGATAAGGGTGTAGTTGTGTTAAATGAAGGCAACAGGGTGATAAATCTGAATAATTCAGCTATGAGAGAGCTGAAGCTGACTCCTGACTCTATAGGTGAAGAGATAAGTATTAAAAGTAAAGAGGAACATTTATTTGGTAAGGAAACATATGAGCTCGCTGTAGATGACAGAAAGTATAACCTTGCAGGTAAGGTATTTGAGATGACCAATATAAAAAATGGATTTTACAGGGTATTTATATTTGACAGCCTAAAAAAGCTAAGTGACGAGTATCAGCAGCTCTCCACTGAAAGGTCTCTGGGAATAGAAACAATAATAGGGGAATCCTATCCCATGTTCAGGCTGAAGGAAAAGATAAAGAAGATAGCTCCTACTAAATCCACTGTACTGATAACAGGAGAGAGTGGAACAGGGAAGGAGCTGGTAGCAAGAGCTATTCATGCCCATTCAGACAGGAAGGATAAACCCTTTATAGCTATAAACTGTGCTGCTATACCAGATGCTCTTCTTGAGAGTGAGTTGTTTGGATATATAAAGGGAGCCTTTTCAGGAGCTAATCCAAATGGTAGGATGGGAAAGTTTGAGCTGGCAAACGGAGGAGTAATATTTTTGGATGAAATAGGTGATATGCCCCTTTATCTGCAGGTAAAGCTCCTCAGAGTACTGCAGGAAAGAAAGCTGGTAAGAATAGGATCTAATAAGCTGATGGACCTTGATATAAGAGTTGTGGCAGCTACAAATATAGATCTGAAGGACAGGATAGAGAAGAAGAAGTTCAGAGAAGACCTCTACTATCGTCTAAATGTAATTCCTATTGAAATTCCTAATTTAAAGAGCAGAGGAGAAGATATATTTCTTATAATTGAAAAACTTATAGAAAAATATAATGATCTTTTGGGAAAATATGTGCATACAATAAACTTTGAAACCAAGGAAATACTTAAAGACTACTCCTGGCCCGGAAATGTAAGGGAACTGGAGAATGTAGTCGAATTTATGATAAACCTTTCAGACGAAAAAGGAATCATAACAAAGGATATGCTCCCGGATAACCTGGTGAGTGAGGAAAATTCAGAAGCTAATAATCTGGATGGATTGAAATCAAAGGCTATAGAGGGGATTCTTACTATAGCTGATGCAGAAAGAGTACTCATAAGAAACGCTGTAAATAAATATGGAAGTGATACCAAGGGAAAAACAGCTGCAGCTAAGGCACTGGGCATTGGTATAGCAACCCTTTACAGAAAACTAGAAAAATATAATATCGAATAGCAGGAGGCATAGTTTTTAATATGCCTCCTGCTATTTTTATTTGCCATTATAAAATTATCAAATTGATAAAAAAAAGAGTGAAAAATTCATGAAGCTCTTCCAACCCTTAGATATTGTGATAAAAATATTTTATCATTTTGATAGAAGTTCTTATCAAAATGATAATTTTGTTAGTTTTTTGCAATTTTGAGTTTATAAAAACACTTTAATTTCGTAAAAAGAACAAAAAGATCTCAGGTAGTGGCAGCTTCAACAAGCTTAAAAGGTAAGGAAAAGGTAAAAATGCTAAAAGATAGTGAAAAAACAAAATAAAACAACTTGGCATGAAAATTGCTAATTATATCTGCGGAGAGAATAAAAAATTTTAACTAAATTAGTTTTCAGAAGTTTTAGAAGGTGTTAAACAAGGTTGAGATACAAGATAGGTTAAATCTTAAAACTAAAGTTAAGAAAAAATTTAATTATATCAAAAGGAGAGTGACATGGAAAAAAACATCAAATGGACAAAAAATAATATCGAGAGAACAAATTATAAGGAGTGTATCGAATTTCTAAGTAAGGAAGAGGTTGGCAAGGCGAAGAAGTTTCACGAAAGCTTTGACCAGTATACGGTAACTCCTCTGGCAGATTTAAAGAACCTGGCTGAGCATATTGGAATAAATGGAATTCACCTAAAGGATGAGTCTTACAGATTTGGTTTGAATGCATTTAAAGTTCTTGGAGGATCATTTGCAATGGGTAAATACCTTGCTTCTAAACTTGGGAAAGATATCTCAGAGTTAGGATACAAGGAGCTTACTTCAGATGAGGTAAAGAAGGAACTAGGAGACATCACATTTGCAACAGCAACAGACGGAAATCACGGTAGAGGAGTAGCATGGACTGCTAATAAACTAAAGCAGAAATCAGTGGTATATATGCCAAAAGGATCTTCGGTAACAAGACTTGAGAATATAAGAGCCGAGGGAGCCGAGGCTAGTATCACAGAAGTAAACTATGATGATGCAGTAAGAATAGCTACAGACTATGCTGATGCAAACAATGGAGTAGTAATCCAGGATACAGCCTGGGAGGGATATGAAGAGATTCCAGCATGGATCATGCAGGGGTACGGAACTATGGCTCTTGAGTCTATAGAGCAGCTAAAGGAAAAGGGCGTAGAGAGACCAACTCACATCTTCCTACAGGCTGGAGTAGGATCACTAGCTGGAGCAGTACAGGGAGTATTTGCTTCTATCTATGGAGATGACTGTCCTACCACTGTAATCGTAGAGGCAAACCTGGCTGACTGTCTATATAAATCAGCTAAAGCCGGAGAGATGAAGTATGTAGGAGGAGATATGCAGACGATCATGGCAGGTCTTGCATGTGGAGAGCCAAATACAATCGGATGGGAAGTATTAAAGAATCATTCAGCAGCATTTGTATCTTGTCCGGACTGGGTAGCAGCTAACGGTATGAGAATACTAGGAAGCCCGATAAAGGGAGATGACCATGTGGTATCTGGAGAATCTGGGGCAGTAACTGCAGGGCTATTATTTGAAGTAATGACTAACCCTGAGTATGCACAGATGAAGGAAGATCTAAAGCTGGATGAAAACTCAAAGGTACTACTATTTTCCACAGAGGGAGACACAGATCCTGAGATCTACAAGGAGATAGTATGGAAGGGTGCTCACGCTAAATAGAAGATAAAAAGCTAATGACTAATTTTAGATAAAATACCATGTTTATTCTCAGTGAGAATAATCTACCTGGGAATAAACAACCCCAAAAAAATTAAATTTAAATATTATAAATTCAGGAGGAAAGAGATGTTAAATCAGACTAGAGAAGAGAGACTTATTGCATTATGTCAGGAATTACTTAGAAACCCGTCGGTATCAGGGGAAGAGGATAAAGTAGTAGAAGCTATAAAGAAAGCGATGTTAGATGAGTTTGGGTTTGATGATGTACAGATAGACAGATACGGAAATGTAATCGGAAGAATCAAGGGAAGTAAGCCAGGAAAGGCGATCTTATTTGATGGTCACATCGATACAGTACCTGTAACAGATGATTCTGTATGGAAGTATGCTCCGTTTGGGGGAGAGATAGTAGACGGAAAGATCTACGGAAGAGGAGCTTCAGATATGAAGGGTCAGGTTTCTGCAATGATGGCAGCAGCTTCATACTTTGCTGAAGATACAAATAAAGATTTTGCAGGAGATATCTATGTAGCTGGTGTAGTACATGAGGAGATATTTGAAGGAATAGCAGCAAGAGAGATCTCTAAGAATATCAAACCTGACTATGTAGTAATCGGAGAGTCATCTGAGCTAAACCTAAAGATAGGACAGAGAGGAAGAGGGGAGATCGTAGTAGAGGTATTTGGAAAGCCGGCTCACTCAGCTAACCCGCACAAGGGAATCAACTCTGTAGTAAAGATGGCAAGAGTAATCGAAAGAATAGAGCAGCTAGTACCAACTGAGCACCCAGAGCTAGGAAAGGGAATCCTTTGTCTGACTGATATAAAATCATCACCATACCCAGGAGCATCTGTAGTACCTGAGCACTGCAGAGCAACATTTGACAGAAGACTTCTTGTGGGAGAAACAAAGGAATCTGTTCTTGCACCAATCGAAGAGTTATTAGAAGAGATGATGGCTGAAGATCCTCAGTTAAAAGCAAAGGTATCATATGCAATCGGAAAAGAGATGTGTTATACAGGTAATACTATCGAGGGAGAGAGATTCTTCCCAGGATGGCTTTACTCTGAAAATGATGATTTTGTACAGGCAGCTTATAAGGGATTAAGAGAAGCAGGAATTAACTCTGAGATTACTCAGTATTCATTCTGTACAAACGGGTCTCACTATGCAGGAGAAGCAGGAATCCAGACTATCGGATTTGGACCATCTAAGGAAAATCTAGCTCATACAATCGACGAGCATATCGAAATCGAGCAGCTTTGCTTAGGAGCAAAGGGATACTACGGAATCTTAAAGTCAGTTTATAACAAGAATATATAAAATAAAAAGAGGGTGTAAAAAATGGATGTACTAATAAAAAATGGAAATATTGTTGACGGTACTCTGGCTAAACCTTTTACAGGGGATGTTCATGTAAAGGATGGAAAGATCCATGCTATAGGGGAAGATATTCATGTGGAAGGGATAAAAGTAGTAGATGCCAAGGGACGTGTAGTAGCTCCAGGATTTATTGATACCCACAGTCACTCAGATTTAGTAATGTTACTTAATCCTTACAATGAAGTAAAGATTAGACAGGGAATAACAACGGAGGTGCTGGGCCAGGATGGGATATCTATGGCCCCTCTTCCTGTGGAATTTATTAGTCCCTGGAGAAAAAATCTGGCTGGACTAGACGGGGACTCAGACGATATAAACTGGGAGTATAAAACAACGGAAAACTATCTGAATATGATGGCAGACCAAGGTGTAGGACTAAATGAAACATATCTGGTACCTCACGGGAATATAAGAATGGAAGCTATGGGACTGGCTGGTGAAGTGGCTACAGATGAACAGATAGAAAAGATGTGTGAGATCACAAGAAGAGAGATGGAAGCGGGAGCTTACGGTCTTTCTACGGGACTTATCTATATGCCGTGTGCCTACTCGGAAACTAAGGAAGTAATAGAGATGTGTAAGGTAGTAGCTGAATATGACGGTGTATTTGTGGTACATCAGAGAAGTGAAGCTGATACAATCCTTGACTCTATGAGGGAGGTAATAAAGATCGGAAAGGAATCCGGAGTAAAGGTACACTTTTCACACTTTAAGGTATGCGGGAAGCAAAACTGGAAATATATAGATGAGGTAATAGAACTGCTGGAGGAAACTAAAAAAGCAGGGATAGAGGTGTCTTTTGATCAGTATCCATATGCAGCAGGAAGTACTATGCTAGGGGTAATCCTTCCACCATGGGCTCATAACGGGGGAACAGATGAGCTGATAAAAAGATTGGGGAATGAATCTGATAGACTGAAGATGAAGGAAGATATAGCGAATGGTATACCAGGATGGGATAACTTTGTGGACTTTGCCGGAATAGATCAGATATTTGTAACATCTGTAAAAACAGATGAAAACCAGGAAGTTGTGGGAATGAGTCTTGAGGAATTAGGGAAGTTTAGAGGACAGGATCCACTGGATGCGACCTTTGATCTGTTAAGGGATGAAGAGAACGCAGTGGGAATGGTTGATTTTTATGGTAAGGAAGAGCATATTATAAAGTTTATGCAAAGACCGGAGCACAATGTATGTACAGACGGACTGATGGCTAAGGGTAAGCCGCATCCAAGAGCATACGGGTCATTCCCTAAGATACTGGGAAGATATGTGAGGGAAAAGAAGGTATTAGAGATAGAACAGGCTATCCATAAGATGACTAAAAAAGCAGCAGAGGCTATAGGAATAAAGGGCAGAGGAAGTCTAGAAGTTGGAAAATATGCTGATATTCTAATTATCGATATGGAAACGGTTATTGATAAGGGGACATTTATCGATCCTGTACAGTTTCCTGTGGGGATAGACAATGTATTCATAAATGGTCACCATGTAATAGAGGAAGGTGTCTACAACAAGATACTTGCAGGGGAAGTAGTTAAAAGAGGCTAAGGGGGAATTATGTTTATCATTGGAAACGGAAGACTGATCACTCACGACCAGTCAAAACCTTTTTTTCACAACGGAGCAGTTGTGGTAGAGGGAAACAGAGTTGTAGAAACAGGGGAAACAGAAGTTTTGAAGGAAAAGTATTCAGATGCAGAGTTTATCGATGCTAAGGGTCAGCTGATCATGCCAGGGATGATCAATACTCACCACCATATCTACAGTGCATTTGCAAGGGGTATGGCATCTAGCGGACCTGCTCCCAAAAACTTTGTGGATATCCTTGAAAATATGTGGTGGAAGGTGGATAAAAACCTGGGCCTTGAAGATGTAAGGTACAGTGCTCTCACAACATATATCGAAAGTATAAAAAACGGAGTAACAACTGTATTTGACCACCATGCAAGTCCAATGGCAGCAAGGGACAGCCTATTTACCATAGCTGATGCAGCAAAAGAGATAGGGATAAGAACCTGCCTGTGTTACGAGGTATCGGACAGAGACGGCCTGGATATATTAGATGAAGGGATAAAGGAAAATACAGACTTTATCAGACACTACAATACAAAGGGACAGAATATGATAAAGGGAATGTTTGGAATGCATGCATCCTTCACCCTATCAAGTGAATCTCTGGACAAGTGTGTAAAATCTATGGAGGGACTGGATGCAGGGTATCACGTGCATACAGCAGAGGCGATAGATGACCTGCAGGACTCTCAGGCTAAGTATGACAAGAGGGTAGTAGAAAGGCTGGATGAGTATGGAATCCTTGGAGATAAAACTATAGCTGTTCACTGTATCCATGTGGATGACAATGAGATGAATATATTAAAGAAGAATGGGACTCAGGTAGTACATAACCCTGAATCTAATATGGGAAATGCAGTGGGATGTTCACCAGCCCTTGACCTGCTGGCTAAGGGAATAAATGTAGGTCTTGGAACAGACGGATATACAAGTGATATGTTTGAATCTATGAAGGTAGCTAACATAATCCACAAACATGTAAAAGCAAATCCATCTGTAGCGTGGGGAGAAACACCTCAGATGTTATTTGATAACAACAGAAAGATTGTAGCTAAGTACTTTGATGGAAATATAGGTGTGTTAAGTGAAGGAGCAGCAGCAGATATAATTATAGCTGACTACAATCCTCTGACACCTATGGATGAAACAAACTATAACGGACATATCCTATTCGGGCTTATGGGCAGAAGTGTGAATACCACTATTATCGACGGGAAGATAATAATGAAGGACAGAAAGTTAGTAACAGTAGATGAGGATGGAATTCTAAATAGGTCGAGGGAAGTTTCGTCTAAGTTTTGGAAAAAAATGGTTTAAAAATAAAAAAAGAATAACTTCAAAGTCATTTTTAAAGTGAGTTTTGGGAAAGACTAAAACAGTTAGTCAAGAGGTGTTATAAAATAATGCTTTGGGAAAGACTGAAAGAGTTAGCAAAAAACTAAGGGGGATAAAAATGAATAAGGATAAGGCATTAGAAGTAGATCAAATGTTACCAATGGGGAAACTGATAGCGTTTGCATTACAACATGTATTTGCAATGTGTGCAGGAGCGGTAGCAGTACCACTAATCATAGGAAATGCAGCAGGATTAACTCAGGAAGAAATAATTTTTCTTGTAAACTGTGACCTAATGTTAGCAGGTATAGCAACTTTAATTCAATCGGTAGGATTTACTAAGTTTGTAGGGGCAAGAATCCCAATGATTGAAGGAACAAGTTTTGCTACAGTAAGTGCAATGGCTGCAATAGCAGGAGCAGTAGTGAAATCTGGAGTACCTAATGCACCGCACGTAGCAATGCAGACAATATTTGGATCGGTATTAGTAGCAGGGGTATTTACATTTATAATGGCACCATTCTGGAGTAAGTTACTTAGATTCTTCCCAAAAGTAGTAACGGGGACAGTAGTAACTGTAATAGGAATCTCTTTATTACCAGTAGCAATTAAATGGACTGTAAATTATAACTTTGCGTCACCAGAGCCAAGACACATCTATATGGCTATGACAACACTAGGATTAATATTACTTTTTAATAAGACATTAAAAGGACTATGGGGAAATATATCAATTCTTTTAGGATTAGTAGTAGGAACTGTAATAGCAACAATGAATGGAATGGCAGACTTTTCAAAGGTATCGGAAGCAAGCCTTATCAATGTAGCAACACCTTTTAAATTTGGTATGCCTATCTTTGATATAACAGCAATCATCTCTATACTTCTTGTAACTCTTGTAATTATGACAGAAGCAACTGGAAATATCATCGCAATTCATGAATTTTCAGGAAGAAAGCTAGATGACAAAAACCTTGCCAGAGGTCTAAGAACAGACGGTTTAGCAACAATGCTGGCATCTATCTTTAATACTTTCCCGCATACAGCATTTGCTCAAAATGTAGGATTAGTAACTTTAACAGGAGTTAAGAGTAGATTTGTAACAGCTGGAGCAGGAGTGATTCTTCTAATTCTAGGATTCTTACCAAAAGCAGCAGCAACTGTAGTAGCTATACCAGCACCAGTTCTAGGTGGAGCAGGATTTATAATGTTTGGTATCGTAGCAGCTAGTGGAATAAGACACTTAGGTCACGTGAACTACAATGGAAACAAAAATATGATAATCGTATGTGTAAGTATCGGAGCAGCAATGGTTCCAGTAGTAGCACCTAACTTTTATCACAACTTTCCACACTGGGTAGGAGTATTATTCCACAGTGGAATTACAACAGGGTCAGTAGTAGCAATCTTCCTAAATATCTTCTTTAATGAAATAGGAAAGAAGAAGGAAGTGGCAACAGAAGCTGAAACCAAAACAGCTTAATAAAATGACTGGACTTGCATAAATATATGATTAGTATAATTCAAGTAACAGGGACTACAAGTCGAGATTTAATAAAAAACAAAATAATTAAAATTAAAAGAGGGGATAATAAAATGGCAAATATAAAAGTAAACTTCGCAGGACTAGAGTATGAGAATCCGGTAATCGTAGCAGCAGGACCACCATCAAAGGATGCTGAAACTTGTGTGAAAGCAGTGGAAAACGGTGCAGCAGGAGTAGTAGCAAAAACTATCTCATCTGTGGCAGCTGAGATTCCAAAGCCATGTATGCATGACTTTAAGGGGAAGCACTTCTTAAACACTGAACTATGGTCTGAAGAGTCACCTGAGCACTGGGTAGAAAATGAGTATGCAAGATGTAAAGCAGCAAATGAACCTCTAATTATTGGACTGGGGTATGTGGAAGCTGACATCAGAAAATTAATCCCAATGGTAGACGAGTTTGCAGATGGATATGAGATCTCAAGTCACTATGTAGGAAGAGACCTGACTCCTATGCTAAATACTCTAAGAGCAGCAAAGGAGCTATCAAAGAAACCGGTATTTATGAAGGTATCACCAGGAGTAGAAAACCTGGATGACGTAGCAAGACAACTGGAAGCAAACGGAGCAGACGGACTGGTAGCAATAAACTCTGTAGGACCATGTCTTTCAATAGATCTTGAAACTGGGAAACCGCACATGGGATCTAAAAACGGATATGGATGGATGTCTGGAGCGGCAATAAAGCCAATCGCTATGAGAGTAGTATATGAGCTGTCATCAGCAGTGGATATTCCTGTATTTGCAGTGGGAGGAATCACTAAGGGTGAGGATGTAATCGAATTTGTAATGGCAGGAGCTACAGCAGTACAGGTCTGTACTCAGGCTATCATCGAGGGACCTAAGGCATTTGGAAGAATCGTAAGAGAAACTAATGAGTGGCTGGATGCACATGGATATGAGAGTCTGGATGAGATAAGAGGAATGGTAGGAAAGCACCTGGGAGCAAGAACAGAGCACAACTATGTGACAACTCCTCCAGTGGTAGCTGCAGGCCAGTGTGTAGGATGTAATATCTGTGCAAACCTATGTCCATACCATGCAATAGAGATAAATGAAGAAAGAGTGGCAGTAATAGATGAGAAGGTATGTTTTGGATGCGGAGTATGTGTATCTAAGTGTCCTAAAGATGCTATGACTATCGCAAGATAGGGGAGGCAGCGGATGAAACTACTACTGAAAAATGCAACGATAGTAACAGCTGAAGAATCTTTTGACGGAGATGTGCTGATAGAAAGCGGACTGATCACACAGATCGGCAGAGGACTGAGAGCAAAAGCAGACAGAGTGGTAGACCTAGATGGTATGTACCTTATGCCAGGGGGAGTGGATGTACATACCCACTTCAACCTGGATGTGGGTATAGCAGTTGCTGCAGATGATTTTTATACAGGAACTGTAGCAGCAGCCTGTGGAGGAACTACTACTATAATAGATCATATGGGATTTGGTCCTGTAGGATGCAGCCTCCATCATCAGCTGGATAAGTATAAAGCAGATGCGGGAACAGATGCAGTGATAGACTACGGATTTCACGGAGTAATACAGCATATCAATGATGAGATAGTAGATGAGATGGCATCTATGGTAGATGACGGAGTGAGCTCATTTAAGGGATATATGACATATGACTATAAGCTGCAGGACGAAGAGATGAAGGTCATCATGAAAAAGCTGGGATCTCTGGGGGCTATGACTACAGTACATGCTGAAGCTCATGAAGAGATACAAAACCTGAGAGCAGAGTATGTAGCTGAAGGAAAGACAGAGGCTGTCTACCATGCTAAATCAAGACCTGTAAAGAGTGAAGTGGAAGCTATCGAAAGAATGATAAAGATATCTGAAGCAGCAGATGATGCACCTCTGTATGTGGTACACCTGTCATCGGGAGACGGACTGGATGCAATAAGAAAAGCCAGAAAAAACGGTAGAAATATCTATGCTGAGACCTGTCCTCAATACTTGTTTTTAGATGAAAGCAGGTATCTGGAGGAAGATAAAAACGGTCTGAAGTATGTGATGAGTCCACCACTCAGAGAAAAGGGAAATAATGAAAGGCTATGGCAGGGGATAGCAGATGGAAGTATCCAGACTGTAGCTACAGACCACTGTCCATTTGATTTTGAGTTTAAAAAGGAACTGGGAGGCAGTGACTTTACAAGATGTCCAAACGGGGCTCCAGGAGTGGAAGCCAGAATAGCTCTCATGTATTCAGAGGGAGTGGGTAAAAATAAGATAAGTGTAAACAGGTTTGTAGATGTGGTAAGTACAGCACCTGCAAAGTTATTTGGACTCTATCCTAAAAAGGGAAGTATATTCGTGGGGGCGGATGCAGACCTTATGGTGATAGACCCTAAAAAGGAAGTAACTATAAGACACAGAGATCTCCATGAAAATGTAGATTACACACCCTATGAGGGGATGGAAGTTACAGGATATCCTGTAATGACTATCTCCAGAGGGGAGATAATTGTAGAAGCTGGTCGGTTTATGGGAGAAAAAGGAAGAGGTAAGTTTTTAGAACGAAAATCTATCTTTAAATAAGAGAATAACCAGGGGGCTAAAATGTTTAGAGTTGAAATAAACGGAAACATTACAGAAACAAATAAAAGTAAGAATCTATTAGAGTATCTGAGAGATGACCTCGATCTTACATCGGCAAAAAACGGATGTAGAGAGGGAGCGTGCGGGACATGTATGGTAATCGTAGACGGAAGAGCTATTAAAGCCTGTGTTCTTAAGACAGATAAGCTAGAAGGAAAGAAGATAACAACTCTTGAGGGATTATCCCAAAGGGAAAGAGATGTATTTGCATATGCATTCACTGAAACAGGAGCTGTACAGTGCGGGTTCTGTATTCCGGGAATGGTAATGAGTGCAACGGCACTTTTCTTAAAGACGCTGGAGCCGACTAAGGACCAGGTAAAGAAGGCACTGGTAGGAAATATATGCAGATGTACGGGGTATGTAAAGATAGAGGAAGCTATCGTGATGTCAGCTGAGATCATGAGGACTGAAAGAGAAATCCCTAAAAGAGAGTGTAAGGGAATGGTAGGAAGCCATGTGCACAGAATAGACGGACCAGGTAAGGCTGTGGGAGAGGGAACATATGCTGAGGATATAAAGATCGATGGTATGTACTATGGTAGTGCAGTGAGATCTGAATACCCTAGAGCCAGAGTATTATCTATAGATGCAAGGGAAGCAGAGGCTATGGAGGGAGTACTAAAGGTAGTAACCGCTGCAGATGTACCGGGACTTAACAATATCGGTCACCTTTCATTTATCTCAGACTGGGATACACTGATCCCTGTGGGAGAGGTAACAAGATACAGAGGAGATGCTGTAGCCCTTGTTGCAGCTAAGGACAAGGAGACACTGGAAGCAGCTAAGAAGCTGGTTAGGGTAGAGTATGAGGTATTGACTCCTGTACTAACTATAGAGGAGGCCAAGGCAGAGGATGCTCCAAAGATACATGAGAAGGGTAATCTGTTATTCCATCAGACATTAACAAGGGGAGATGTAGAAAAGGCCATAGCTGAGTCTAAGCATGTGGTAACACATACTTATAACACTCCTGCAACTGAACACGCATACCTTGAGCCTGAAAGTGCAACAGCTCTACCGACTGAAGATGGTATCCAGCTATATACTTCATCTCAGTCTGTATATGATGAGCAAAGAGAGGTAAGCAGATTACTGGGACTAGAGCCTAACCAGGTAAGAGTAACATCTACACTGGTAGGTGGAGGATTTGGTGGAAAGGAAGATATGTCTGTACAGCACCATGCAGGTCTACTAGCTTATGTACTACAAAAGCCAGTCCAGGTAACATTAACAAGACAGGAAAGTATCTATGTAAGTACTAAAAGGCATGCTATGGAGATAGAGATGACTACAGCCTGTGATGAAAACGGGATGCTAACTGCAATGAAGGCAACTATCCTGTCGGATACAGGAGCATACTCTTCACTGGGAGGACCGGTACTGCAAAGAGCATGTACTCATGCATCGGGACCATATAACTACCATAATATAGAGGTAGATGGGAAAGCTTACTACACAAACAACTCTCCAGGAGGAGCATTCAGAGGGTTTGGAGTAACTCAATCGGCTTTTGCAACGGAATCAAATATCAATAAACTAGCTGAGCTGGTAGGTATATCAGCCTGGGAGATAAGACATAAAAATGCCATAAGACCGGGACAGGTACTGCCAAATGGTCAGATAGCAGATGCAGGAACAGGGCTTGTGGAGACACTGGAAGCTGTAAAGGATGAATTTGACAACAATAAATATGCAGGACTATCTTGTGCGTTTAAAAATGCAGGAATCGGAGTGGGACTGCCTGATATAGGTAAGTGCAGACTAACTGTAATAGAGGGGAAGGTACACCTGAGAACATCAGCAGCATGTATCGGGCAGGGGGTAGGAACTGTAAACCTGCAGATGCTTTGTCAGACTACTGGAATAGATCCTGTAGATGTAGTAGTGGAAACTCCGGATACTCATGTAACTCCTAATACAGGAACAACAACAGCATCAAGACAGACAGTATTTACCGGAGAAGCTGTAAGAGTAGCAGCACTAGAGCTTAAGAAGGCTCTTAACGGAAAGACACTGACAGATCTTAACGGATATGATCATACTGGAGAATACTCTGGAGTGACTGACAAGATGGGAATAGACAAGGAAAATCCTGAAAGTCATATAGCATACGGGTATGCAACTCAGCTGGTGGTACTAGATGATAATGGAAAACTAAAAAAGGTAGTAGCAGCTCACGATGTGGGAAAAGCTATAAACCCTAAATCGGTAGAGGGTCAGATCGAAGGTGGAGTTGTAATGGGTCTTGGTTATGCCCTGACAGAAGTAATGCCATTTGAAAACGGTATGCCTCAGGTGAAGTTTGGAACATTAGGACTATTAAGAGCTACTCAGGTACCTGAGATAAAATCTCTTATTGTAGAAAAAAATACTGAGGAACTGGCTTACGGGGCTAAAGGAGTGGGAGAGATCGTAGTAATCCCAACAGCACCAGCGGTACAGGGAGCTTATTATAAATTTGACGGGGAGTTCAGAACTGAGCTGCCACTGAAGAGAACAGCATACAGAAAATAAATCATAAGATAAGAGGGAGAAAATAATGAATAAAGCAATATTTACTAAGAATGCACCAGCAGCAGTGGGACCATATTCACAGGCTATGAGAGCGGGAGATATGTTATTTGTATCTGGGCAGATTCCATTTGTACCAGCAACGATGAAACTGGTATCTGAAGATATCAAGGAGCAGACAAGACAATCTCTAGAGAATGTAAAGGCTATCCTAGAGGAAGCGGGAGCATCTCTAAATGATGTGGTAAAAGCAGGAGTATTCATAAAGGATATGAATGAATTTGGTGCAATAAACGAAGTATATGCTGAGTATTTTTCAGAGAATAAACCAGCAAGAGCATGTGTAGAAGTAGCAAGACTACCACTGGATGTAAGAGTAGAGATAGAGGTAATAGCATACCTTGGAAAGTAATCTTAGTGATTAATTAAGTTACTGCTTATTAAAAATCAAAGTATAATAATAGTGTGTTTGTAAAATTTAGGGTGCCCCGGGGCACCCTAATAAAATATATCGATAAAATAAGGAAGTTAAAATAGAAATTTTTGCTTTGTTATTTTATCGATAATTTCAATAAAAAATTTACAAAAGGGGATGTTTTCTCTAAAATGTAGTGGGGGTGTGATATGGAACTTGGTAATAGTTTGTCGATGGGCTTATCACAAAAGCTCGTCCTCACTCAGAAGATGAAACTTTCCCTGAAGATTCTTCAGATGAACTCAGGGGAACTGAATGAATTTCTGGAAAAGGAACAGGAAAAAAATATCCTTCTAAGGGTGGAAAAAAGAGATACAGCCAGGGGGAAGAGCCATAGAGATGATGAGTATGACCCCTATAGTATGGCAGCCCAGAGAGAACCGTCATTTTATGATTATCTCTACAATCAGATATGGGAGTTAAGCCTTGATAGAAAGATGAAAGAGATATGTGAATATATAGTGGATAATATAGATTCCAAGGGGTATCTCAGCCACTGGGTAAGACATCCCTATAATCAGTTTGATTTTGACAGGGGCCTTGAGATAGTGAGAGGTTTTGACCCAATAGGAGTAGCGGGAAATGACCTGAAAGCCTGCCTGCTGCTACAGCTAAAAAGTGATGAAGTATATGAAAAGATCCTTGTGGAGGACTATCTGGAGGAGCTGGCCTATGGAGACAAGGGCAGGATAGCTAAGGCTATGGGAATAGATATGAACAGGATGACAAGGGTGATAGACAGAGTAAAGGGGCTAAATCCCATTCCTTCCAAGGGTTACTATGTGGAGGACAGAGGAATGAATTTGGTGCCTGATGCCTATGTAAAGATAGATGATGGGAAGATACAGGTAGAACTCAATGAAGAGGTGATACCTAAGATCCTGGTGGAGCAGTCGGAACTCACTGTATATGATGTAAAGTATAAAAAATATATAGAAAAGTGCAGAAAAAGAGCTGAATTTATAATAGGATGTATAAACCAGCGTCAGGAAACCTTTAGGAAAGTGTTGAAAGAGGTGGCTAAACGCCAGGGAGACTATCTGAAAAAGGGAAAGCTCAGACCTCTGACTCTGATGGAAGTATCAGATAGTCTGGAGATCCACCAGTCCACAGTGTCAAGGGCTGTAAAAAAAAGATATATAGATATAGACGGCAGTGTCATAGAGGTAAAAAAACTCTTTGCAAAGCAATATAAACCTAAGAATCATCTGGGACCAGAGTATGAGATGACAAGAGAATCTATAAAAAACTATCTCTATGAGATAATAATGAAGGAAGATAAGAAAAAGCCACATTCAGACGATATGATAGTAAGGTTGATGAAGGCTGATAAGATAGATATATCCAGAAGAACAGTGGCAAAATATAGAGAAGAGATGAAGCTGCCATCTTCCACAGGAAGAAGGAAGAGGTAGTAAAAAAGATAGAGATGGAGGGGAAGATGGAAGGGAAATTAATGCTGGAAATAGCAAGAAGAATAGATAGCGGAGAAAAGGCAGCGCTTGTAACTCTAATAGGAGTAGAAGGATCAAGCCCGGGAAAAGCGGGATCTCTAATGGGAGTATTTGCCGATGGAAGTATAATAGGAACTGTAGGTGGAGGAAACCTGGAGTATCAGATCATAAACTCAGCAGTGGAAGCTATAAAAGAGGGGAAAAACAGAGAGTTTGATTTTGAGTTAATAGAGGAAGGCACTCTTCATATGAGGTGTGGAGGTAGTGTAAGTGGATATATAAAGGTGTTTCAAAGAAGAAGAAAGCTGATCATAGCAGGTGGAGGGCATCTGGGCGCAGAGCTCTATAAGCTAGGGAAATACCTCAATATGTATACTGTGGTGGCAGATGACAGAGAAGAATATGTAAATAGAGACAGGTTTCCAGATGCAGATGAGCTCCTATGTGGAGATATAGGGGAGACACTAACAAACTATCATCTAGACGAGGGGTCATATGTGGTGATCGTGACAAGGGGACATGCTGGAGATAAGGATGCCCTAAGAGCGATAGCAGGAAGAAAGACTGCTTATGCGGGGATGATAGGAAGTCAAAAAAAGATAATAGAGACCTATAGGGATCTACTAGAGGAAGGCATAAAAAAAGAGGATCTGGAAAAGGTATACTCCCCAGTGGGGCTCCATATATCAAATGGGGAACCTCAGGAGATAGCTCTGGGAATAATGGCTGAGATACTCAAAGTGAAAAATAAGAAAACAGGTAAGCATATGAATGAAGTGAAGGTCATAACAATATAGGAGAAGATTATAGATGAAAAAGATAGATACAGCAGATGCAGTGGGACACATCCTGTCTCATGATATAACAGAGATAATACCAGGTAAGTTTAAGGGGAGAGCCTTTAAAAAGGGACATGTGATAAGAGAGGAAGATGTAGCTAAGCTTTTGAGCCTTGGAAAGGATCATATCTATATATTTGAGATGAACGAAGGTGAACTTCATGAAGATGATGCAGCAGTAATCCTGGGCGATATCGGACGTGGAGAAAATATAGTACTCAGTGAAGAGATAAAAGAGGGAAAGATAGATTTTTATGCAGGAGAAGACGGACTTCTCAAGGTGAACAGCGAGAAGTTATTTGAGCTGAATATGCTGGGGCAGATGTCCTTTGGTACACTGACACAAAATATCCCTGTAAGAAAGGGAGAAAAGGTAGCAGGAGCCAGAGTAATACCTCTTATTATAAAAAAAGAGAAGATGGAGCAGGCAAAAGCTATAACAGATGAGAAGTTAATAGATGTAAAAGCCTTTAAAAAGATGAGGGTGGGGATAGTTACCACCGGGAGTGAGATCTACCATAGGAGGATAGTGGATAAGTTTGGTCCTGTGGTAGAAGCTAAGGTGGATGAATACAGCTGTAAGGTAATAGGGCAGATAATAGTCCCTGATGATAAAGAAATGATAAAGGATGCTATAAAAGCTCATGTGGAGAACGGAGCTGAGATGGTAATCTGTACCGGAGGAATGTCTGTAGATCCAGATGATCTCACACCTACATCTATTATTGAGCTTGGAGGAGAGCTTGTGAGCTACGGATCACCAGTACTGCCAGGTTCTATGTTTTTACTTTCATACTTAGGAGAGATTCCTGTGATGGGGTTACCAGGCTGTGTGATGTACAGTAAAAAAACTGTATTAGATCTGGTACTGCCAAGAGTCCTTGCCGGAGAAAGACTCACTATGGAAGATATAATGAGATATGGTCACGGAGGTCTCTGTCAGGACTGTGAAGTGTGCAGATATCCAAATTGTTCATTCGGTAAATAGGTTTATTACCTTTTCCTTGATGAAAAGGTAATCGAAAAATCAAGACCTGTTGAAAATATCTATTCTATTTTTTGATAAAATGTGAAAAAATCGTATCGATTGCTAAAGAATTATGATAGTCGACGAGTATTTTTCAAAATTTTATGCTACATATTTCATTTACGATATTTTCAAATGGTCGCTGAAAAAGCATGATGTTTATTTTATATTTGAAGAATAATAAAAATGTAAAAAGGTGGAAAATCAATGGAACTGACACACTTTAATGAGAAGGGAAGAGCCCGTATGGTAGATGTAGGGGATAAAGATGAAACTAAGAGAGTAGCTATAGCCAGAGGATATATAGTGATGGCTGGTGAAACTATAGATACCATAAAAAACGGTGGCATAAAAAAAGGTGATGTCCTGTCTGTGGCTCAGATAGGAGGGATCATGGGGGCTAAAAAGACCTGGGATCTCATCCCCATGTGTCACAATATCCTAATAGACGGAGCAGACATAGACTTTAGTATAGATAGTGACAGGATCTGGGTGGAAGCTAAGGTAAGAACCAATGGTAAGACCGGGATAGAGATGGAAGCTTTAACAGCAGTATCTGTAGCCTGTCTTACGATCTATGATATGTGTAAGGCTATAGATAAGAAGATGGTAATAGGAGATATAAAACTGATAAAGAAAAGCGGCGGAAAATCTGATTTTGACTTAGGAGATGAGGATGAAAGATAAGAATAGATGCGGAAAAGTAAAGGCGATAAACACAAGTGAAACCAAGGGAGTAGTTAAAAACCCTGTGGAGGAGGCTTACTTTAGAGTAAACCACGGAATAGAGGGAGATGCCCACGC
>Ga0209379_10000522_pt1 | contig 31397 bp, 39 predicted proteins | sample tdDd001_FD_187124 | JGI IMG/M metagenome (GOLD analysis project Ga0209379, IMG submission 187124) | Marine sediment microbial communities from the Atlantic coast under amendment with organic carbon and nitrate - tdDd00.1 (SPAdes)... | ecosystem: Environmental > Aquatic > Marine > Coastal >...
ACAACATCAGAAATAATGCAACATTACCTTGCTTCTCTTCTAAGTGATATTGGAATCCCAATAAAAATACAAACACACTAAATAATAATGTAATGACTAAATCCTGTGGTGGTAAGGTGTATATATCGCCAACTAAAAGATAAAATACTATAGTAATAATGATTAAGATTGAAATCATCAATCGACTTACTTTTAAAATATTAATTGTACGTTTCATAAATGCCTCTTTTATTATTTTTGGTCTATCCATTCAGTTTAACTTCAAGTATCATTATATCATAGGGGGAAATGAAATGGACTTAATACTATATAATGCACAAATTTATACAATGAGAGTTGAGGGCGATGTTTACTCAGCGATTGCAATAAAAGATGATAAAATACTTCAGATTGGAAACGATGATGACATTTTAGAGTTAAAAACGGATGAAACCAAACTCATTGATCTGAATCAAAAGATAGTTTTACCTGGATTTAACGATAGCCATATGCATCTCTTAGGTTTAGGTGCCTCACTCAGTCAAGTAGACTTATCTTCTGCAAGATCAAAACAAGATATAATTGAAATGACAAAAACATATATCACTGAAAATAAAATTTCTAACAATGAATGGGTTGTCGGTAGAGGCTGGAATCAAGATCTTTTTGAGATAAAAGACATTCCCACAGCATCAGATTTGGATGACATTTCTACTGAACACTTTATCTTCTTAAGAAGAGCTTGTGGTCACGTTGCAACATGTAACAGTCACTTACTCAATACGTATGATTTATCTTTAGAGAAAACGACAATTGATGGTGGAGCTTATGAAAATGGTGTCTTTAAAGAGAATGCTTTAGAACTCATCACAGAAAAAATGCCTGCACCTACAACTGACAATCTAAAGAAATGGATTCAAACAGGCGCAAGCTATCTCAATAGTTTAGGGATTACTTCTGTTCAAAGTGATGATTTATGTGTTTTTTCAGAAGCACTTAATAAGGTGGTCTTTGGCAGTTTTATAGAACTTGATATTAAAAATTCACTTAGTGTTAGGGTCTATGAACAATCTTTATTTAGAACCAAGCAGAATCTTATAAAAGAATTAGAAATGGGTTATAAACAAAATAAAGGAAGTGACTTCTTCAAATGTGGTCCACTCAAAATACTTGGAGATGGTTCATTAGGTGGCAGAACAGCATGGCTTAATCAGCCTTATGTTGATGCAACAGATGAAACTGGTATACATATGTATAGTCAAGAAGAGTTAAATGATTATGTTTATGAAGCACATAAAAATGATTTGGCATCTGCAGTACATTGTATTGGAAACAAGATGTTGGATTCTGCAATAGAAGCCATCGATAAAGCTCAGAAACTTACTCCTAAACCAGAATTACGACATGGTATTGTTCATTGTCAGATAACATCAAAAGAACAATTGGAACGTTTAAAGACTTTAAATATTATGGCTTATGTACAACCAATATTCTTGGATTATGATGCTCATATCGTTAGAGAGCGCGTTGGGGATTTAGCAGATACCTCTTATAATTGGAAAACCATGCAAGATTTAGATCTTAGAATGTCATTTGGATCCGATGCACCAGTCGATTCAGCTGATCCAATAAAAGGGATTCACTGTGCCGTTTCTAGAAAAGGCATCAATAACACACCTGTTGATGGTTACCTTCCAGAACAAGCTATCACAGTTTATGAGGCCATTTATAATTATACCGTAGAAAGTGCTTATGCATCCCATGAAGAACATATTAAAGGTCGACTTCTGCCAGGATACTTTGCTGATCTGGTTGTTTTAGAAGGAGATATTTTTAATAACATCCTAGAAACCTCAATCGATACAACGATTGTAGCTGGTAAAATAGTTTATCAAAAGTAAAAGAAAGGGCATTCAATTTTAATTGAATGCCCTTCATTGTTTATGCTTTTGTTGTCTGAGCTATTTCTGTGATTGAAGCTACCAATGCACCTACATTTTGCATTTCTGATGGAATAATAAGCTTAGTTGCTTGACCATCTGCAACTTTAACCATTGCTTCGAAACTCTTAAGCGCAATAACCGCTTGAGTTGGATCTGACTCTTTGATGAAATTAATACCATCAGCAGTCGCCTTTTGAATTTGTCTAACTGCCTCAGCATGACCTTCAGCTTCTCTAATCTCAGCTTCTTTTTTTGCTTCTGCATCTAATATTTTTGCTCTTTTTTGTGCTTCTGCATCAAGAATTGCTGCTTCTTTACGACCCTCAGCATCAAGGATTTGAGATTGCTTTCTACCTTCAGCTTCTAAGATTTCACGTCTTTTTTCACGTTCAGCTCTCATTTGTTTTTCCATTGCTTCTTGAATATCTTTTGGTGGTAAAATGTTTTTAACTTCTACACGGTTTACTTTAATACCCCATGGATCAGTTGCTTCATCTAAGATACTTCTCATTTGAGTATTGATTAAATCTCTAGATGTTAATGTTTCATCTAATTCTAACTGACCAATAATATTTCTAAGCGTTGTTGCAGTTAAGTTTTCAATTGCAACGATTGGTCTAGAAACACCATAAGCAAATAATTTTGGATCTGTGATTTGATAATAAACAACCGTATCAATTTTCATTGTTACGTTATCTTTTGTGATTACTGGTTGAGGTGGAAAATCCACTACTCTTTCTTTTAATACTACTTTTTTTGCAACACGGTCAATTAGTGGAATCTTAATGTGTAAACCCGTTTCCCAAGTGCCTGTAAAAGCACCAAGTCTCTCAACAACATAACCATGTGCCTGTGGTACAACTCTTACATTTGCTGCAATTAGTACAATAATTACGACTGCGATAATACCTAAAATAATAGGACCCATATCATTCCCTCCATTTCAATTACTCTTCTAAATCCTTAACTATCAACTTAACACCTTCAATTCTTACAACTTCTACTCTGTGACCTTCAGGTATGTTAATCTCACTGTCAGGTTTTGCTGACCAGATTTGACCTTTTACCTTAACATGACCCATTGTAAACGGTTGTAATTCTTTTATTACAATGCCTTCTTTACCGATCAGACTATCAACATTGGTCTTTGTAGCACCAATTTTAAATACTTTGATAGCGACTGGTCTGGTATAGATCAGCATTAAAGATGACCCAAGTATGAATGCAAATATTTGGAACACATAGCCAAGACCTAAAAAACTCACGATCATTGCTAGTAATGCACCTCCGGCAAACCAAATAAATGTCAAACCTAATGTAAAACCTTCTGCCAAGGCAAAAGCTATTGCTACGACCATCCAAATGATACCTATGTGAATGGATAAATCTAGAATTTCCAAAGTCATTTTTCATTCCTCCTTCACGATTGTTTATTATGGTTATATTATACTTCACCTTTTTATGAAATTTATAAAATGTACATGAAAATGAAGTAACATGACATGAAAGTGAAAATATATTATATAATTAAGTATACTTCTATATTATTATATCTTTTATATAACCAAATGTAAATTATTGAAATTAATTGTATCTTGTGGCATTGGAGGTTTTTATGACTAAAGTAATTCTTATCGGAACAGGTACACCAAATCCAGATCCATATAGATCTGGTCCCTGTGTTGGTATATATACAGGCAACAAAGTATACTTAGTTGATTTTGGTGTTGGGTTAATTAGACAACTCAATAAAATCGCATCTAAGTTAGATATTAAAATTAATGAACTGAATACCGCTTTTCTAACCCATCTCCATTCTGATCATACCCTTGGTTACAGCGATCTAATCTTAACACCTTGGATACTGGGTAGAAATAAACCCCTTCAAGTCTACGGACCTAAAGGCACGCAGGAAATGACCCATCATTTATTACAAGCATACGATGTAGATATTCAGCAAAGAATTCACGGTTTAGAACAAGCCAACACAACTGGGTATACCGTTGAAGTTCATTCCTTAAAAGAAGGAGTGGTTTACGATGAAGAAATTCGAGTAGAAGCACTACTTGTACCTCATGGTAATTTTGAATCTTATGCATTTAAATTTATTACGGAGGATAAAGTAATTGTTGTTTCAGGCGATACTGCACCTTCAGAAAAACTCGCTGATTGGGCCAAAGATTGTGATATTTTAGTCCATGAAGTCTATTACACAGAAGGTTTAAAAACACGTTCTGAGTCTTGGCAACAGTACCATAGCAATGTTCATACATCCGCTGTTGAACTTGGAAAAATAGCCAAACAAGTACAACCAAAAACACTTGTTTTATACCATCAATTGTTTATGCAAGAACATATATTAGATGAAGATATGTCAAAGAATAATTTAATTTACAAAGAAATGATTCTAAAAGAAATTCATATGAATTATAATGGTAGTATAGTTTACGGTGAAGATTTAATGATATTAGGGTAGGGTTTATGCAATCACAAAGAAGTCAATCAAAATTATATAGATATTTCATTTTCTATTTCATAACCAATTCAACTGCATTTGTATTTATCTATGCACTTTTTTCTAATACCTTTAATACAGAACTAAGACGCTTTATGATTTTACCTGTACTTATTTCTGTCTTCTTGATTACCAATTTATTTTTGATGTATCTACTCAAAAAAGTATTCATCTTAAATCGAAAACATGAAAAAATTGAAATGGAACTACTTAAATATCAATATCTAGAAAGTGATTTAAAAATGTATCGTCAACATAGACATGATATGAAAAATCACTTAACAGTTATATATGAATTGGTAAATGATAAAAAATATGATGATTTAAAGGATTATACGAGTCAATATTTAGATAAAACAACAAAGAAATTGCGTGAAATCAACACGGGTACAGATGAAGTCGATGTTCTTATTTATCATAAACTCGATACAGCTAAAAACCATTTGATAGAAACGGAATTTCACTGTAACACAAATTTACTCATTGCAAATCAGTCAGTGATTGATATCGTTTCAATCTTTTCAAACTTACTGGATAATGCCATTGAGGCCAATAAAAGAATCACTTCACCAAATGATAGAATGATCTCTATTGCAATTAATGAAGATCAGTTAGATTATGTGTTTATTGTCACCAATGCATTTTTCCAAGAAAATAACCCCAATCAATTTTTGGTGGATGGTTTTACAACAAAATCCGATAAGACGAATCACGGTCTAGGTCTTGGAATTATCCATAAGCTCGTTGAAAAGTACAGTGGTAATACTTCTGTTGAAGTTTTTAATGAGAAGTTTTATCAAGTAAAAATCGAGATTCCAAAGCATACATTATAGTATGCTTTTTTTCTTTTCTGTTTAAAATGCTTCTATTTGAACTTTTTATCATTATAAGATAGACTATAAACAAGATATTTCGTATACAAAAGTAATTAGGAGGATTTTATGGGTTTAACTTGGAACTTGGATAGATTGTACACTTCATTTGAAGATGAACAATTTCAAAATGATCTACAAAAATGTATCACATTAGCTGAAGGTATGACAGACTCTATTCAAACTTTACTCAATAGTGGGAAAAGTGAAATAGAAATAATTGAGGCTTATTTAGAAACATCAGAGCAGACAAGAGAAGCATTTGCACCTGTAACATCTTTTTCTAGTCTTTCTTTCTCTACCGATACAACAAATACAAAAGCTTTGGCAAGCTTACAGAAGTTACAAGGCTTAACGGCATCAATGGTATCAGCAAAAGTTATATTTGAAAAATGGTTATTAGATAGAAAAGACTTGTCAGCACTTATTAATACATCTGACTCGTTAAAAAAGTATGAGTTTTATTTAAATGAAATAATCAACAATGCAAAGTACTCTTTAGATGAGAAAACTGAGATGGTCATCTCACAAATGAGACAAACAGGCTCAAGAGCATGGGATACATTACAACAGAAAACATCTTCTGGTATCACTGAAGATGTAACAATCGATGGTAATACTGAAAATATGCCTTTACAAGCGATTAGAAACCTCGCATTTGAGAAAGATGCCAATAAACGTATGATAGGGTATGATGCTGAAATGAAAGCTTACAAGAAGCATGAAGAAGCTTCAGCAGCTGCGTTAAATGGTATTAAAGGTGAAAGTTTAACATTATGTGAATTAAGAGGTTATGACTCACCGCTTGAAAAGACTCTTATCACTTCTCTAATGAACAAAGAAACTTTAGATGCAATGTTAGACGCTATGAGAGATGCACTGCCAAAATTCAGATCTTACTTCAAAACAAAAGCAGAATTATTAGGTCATAAAAACGGATTACCATTTTATGATATCTTTGCACCACTAGGTGATAGTGATATTACCTATCCATACGAAGATGGTAAAAAACTAGTTCTTGAACAGTTTAAAACGTATTCAACAGAGCTTCATGACTTTGCAAAAGAAGCGTTTGATAACGATTGGATTGATGTTGAGCCTAAAAAAGGAAAAAGAGGAGGCGCTTTCTGTGCGCCAGTGCTTAGTTTGAAAGAAAGTAGAATTCTTTTAAATTATACAGGTAAGTTAAACAATGCCATTACTCTAGCTCATGAGCTTGGACATGGATTCCATAACTTCAATCTATTTAATGAAGCAACATTAAATATCGGTTCACCAATGCCTTTGGCTGAAACAGCTTCAATATTCTGTGAAACCATTGTAAAAAATGCTGCTTTAAAAGAGGCAGATTCTAAATCAAAGTTTGGTATCCTCGAAGTCGCTATTCAAGGTTACTCTCAAGTTATTGTTGATATTTATGCACGATTCTTGTTTGAATCAAAATTATTTGAACGAAGAAAAGAAGGTTCTTTATCACCTGAGGAATTCAAGACATTAATGATTGAAGCCCAAAAAGAATCTTATGGTGATGGTCTAGATCCAGAAGTACTACATCCATACATGTGGATGAATAAAGTACATTATTATATTCCTGATATGGATTTCTATAACTTCCCATATGCATTTGGTTTATTATTTGCAAAAGGGTTGTATGCTAAGTATAAAACTATGGGAGACGAATTTGTACCTAAGCTGAATACACTTCTATCTTCAACGGGAAAAATCCCTGTTGCTGATGTGGCTAAACAATTAGACGTCGATGTTACAGATAAAGCATTCTGGGCAGCTTCATTAAATGAAATCGGTGAAGAAATTGATGAATTCATAGCTTTAAGTAAAAACTTATAAAAAATACAGCCAAATCATTATTTGATTTGGCTGTTTCTTTTACTCTATACCTAAGACATCGTATCCAACATCTTCAATTGTTTCTTTTAATGTTTCATCTGAAATATTATCCACTTCTACAATAGCATGTTTTAACTCTACACTTGTTTCAATAACTGTGGCGCCTAGCGCTTTTAAAGCAGTCTCTACTCTTCCTGTGCAGTGTCCACACATCATACCTTCAATTGAAATTGTTTTTTTCATCATATCCTCCTAGATTTTCATATTTCTTAAACGCAAAGCGTTACTGACAACTGATACTGAACTGAGTGACATTGCTGCAGCTGCAATCATTGGATTTAATAGTGGTCCACCCAATAGATATAACAAACCGGCCGCTACAGGAATACCTATAATATTATAGAAGAAAGCCCAGAATAAATTTTGTTTGATATTTCTGATGGTCTTTCTACTCAGTTTTATTGCTGTTACCACATCGTTTAAATTGTTTTTTATTAAGACAACATCTGCAGCTTCAATGGCTACATCTGTACCTGAACCGATCGCAATACCAACATCAGCTTGAACAAGTGCTGGTGCATCATTGATACCGTCTCCAACCATAGCTGTGATACTATTTTTTTGAAATGATTTAACAGCTTCGGACTTATCCTCTGGCAATACTTCAGCTTTCACTTCATCTATCCCAACTTCCTTGGCAATGGCCTCAGCAGTTGTTTTATTATCTCCTGTAATCATCGCTACTTTTATACCCATATCTTTTAATGCTTCTATAGCAGATTTTGATGTATCTTTTAATGTATCTCCAACAGCAATAAATCCTACTAAGTTATTATCTAATACAACGAAAATCGGTGTTTTCCCTTGATGTGCATACTGTTCCCATTCATGTGATAATTGGTCCATCACACCAAGATCCTTCATCAATCTCTCATTTCCGATTTTGATTACTTGATCATCTAATTTAGCTTCTAGGCCATAACCTGGTAAAGCTTTGAAGTTTTCAACATTCTTAAGTTTGATTGATTTTTCTTTGGCATAGTTTACTATAGCAGCAGCAATTGGGTGCTCAGAACCCTGTTCTGCTGAAGCTACAAAGTAAAGTAGTTTCTCTTTTTCTATACCAACTGAAACCACATCTGTCACAGTCATTTTACCTTCAGTGATTGTACCTGTTTTATCAAGCACTACAGTTTCAATCTTATGTGCTTGTTCTAATGCTTCCCCACTTTTTATTAATACACCATACTCAGCACTTCTACCGGTACTCACCATAATGGCTGTTGGTGTTGCCAATCCTAAAGCACACGGACATGCAATGACTAAGATAGCAATGAATATTCTAAGTGAAAATTCTAAATCGCCAGTACCTATCATCCATCCAATAAAGGCAATAATTGCAATTGAAATAACAACCGGAACAAAGTAACCTGAAATGATATCTGCAAGTCTGGCAATAGGTGCTTTCTTACCTTGAGCATCTTCAACTAGATGTATGATGTTTGATAGAACCGTCTGATCATGTGATGATGTCACTTTAACTTTCATATGCCCATGTTTGTTCATACTTGCAGCAACAACTTTTGAGCCAACTTGTTTATCAACTGGTAAACTTTCACCTGTTAACATCGATTCATCGACACTACTCTCGCCTTCAATAACTTCACCATCAACTGGAATACCAGAACCTGGTTTTACAATAACCACATCCCCTATTTCAATTTCTTCTACAGCCATTTCTATCAACTCTTCACCATGCTGAACCAAAGCTCTTTTAGGTTGCAATTTAATTAACTTTTCAATGGCTGCTGTAGTTTTACCTTTTGATCTATGTTCTAGTGTTTTACCTAATTTAATTAAAGTAATAATTGTAGCAGCACTTTCGAAATACAAACTGTGCATAAAATGTTTGTCACCCGAGAAAATCATTGCAGTGGCATATATTGAATATAAAACAGCTGCTGATGTTCCTATGGCAATCAAAGAATCCATGTTCGGTAGTCTTTTAAATAAAGCCTTGAAACCTTTTGTGTAAAAGTGTTTACCCACATATATCACTGGTAATGTTAAAAGAAGTTGAACCAAAGCAAATAAACTTAGATTGCTATCAGGACTAATGAACTCTGGTAACGGTAGTCCTATCATCGGTCCCATTGCAAGATACAATAACGGGATAGTAAAAGCAGCTGCAATTTTCATCTCTCGCCACATTTTCTTCTCTTCTAATTCTGTTTTATTGATATCTCTTACTTGTTCAATATCTAAAGGGGTATACCCTGCTTTTGTGATAATCTGTTTCATCTGTGATAATCGAATCACATTCGGATTATACTCTATTGTTGCCTTATTTGTAGCTATATTAACTTCTGCAGAAATGACACCTTCAGCTTTATTCAAAACTCGACTAACTGTCGAGGAACATGCCGCTCACGTCATACCATCTACAGGGATTACAACATGTTTTGTCATTTCTTTGGCTTCAAACCCAGCTTTCGAGATCAGATTTTTTATTTCCTGCAAGCCAAAATTATTCTCATCATATTCTACATTTAACTTTTTAGTTGTAAGATTTACACTTGCTGATACAACAGAATCTTGTTTATTCAATATTCTTTCTACAGCACTTGAACATGCTGCACAAGACATACCTTCTACAATCATTTCTTTACGCATCTTCGTTCTCCTCTTCAAAAATCATCAATAACTTTGATGCTTTAGTAATGAATGTTGCACTACCCCATAAAACGAATCTTGCGCGTTTTAATGGTTCATCATAAACATAATTAAATTGTGCTTTCCCACCTTTAACACCGTCTTCTGTAACAACTCTTAAAAGAGTTTCAGACATCTTTGCAATATCATCTACCGAGTCAACATAATAATCTACTATAGTACATAATTGCAATTTATCTTCTGAGTTAAAATAATCGGTATCCATAAATATACAAAAATCATCCTTCGAAACATCCGACCCACAACTTTCGTGACTATTACAAACATGTTCACTTGATGTACTTAATACATAATCTTCTAATTGCTTCTCATTGATACGCCACTGTCCTCCAATTTTGGAAGCTGCAATTTTCCCACTATATATATATCTTCTTATTGTTTTAACAGAAACATCTAATCTTTCTGCAATTTCATCCACTGAATAAATTTTACTCATATCTTCTCCTTGTACACAACTGGACATTAATAGACAAACTTGTACTTTACAATTTCATTGTACACCCAAGTAGTATACAATGTCAACAAAAAAATAACTCTCCGAAGAGAGTTAAAATACAACCATAGGTTTTTTTGTTACCGGATGATCAATGATGTTTACATCAATATTATAAACTGATCTAATATGATCAATTGTCACCACATCATTTGGTTTACCATATTTAAAGACTTCACCGTCTGATAAGAGAATCACATGATCACAGTATTTTAAAGCGTAATTCAAATCATGCAATATCATGATAATGGTCATTTGTCGAGTACTCGATAATGTTTTTATCAAAGACATCACCTGTAATTGGTGATGAATATCTAAATACGTCACTGGTTCATCAAGTATTAATACTTTAGGCTCTTGAGCCAAAGCTCTTGCTATAATGACACGTTGTCTTTCACCACCACTAAGTTGGTGAATCAAACGGTCTTTAAAAGCCCAAGTATCGGTTTCTATCATTACTTCTTTTACAATATTAAAATCAGCTTCTGACTCACGCTGAAACCTTTTTAAATGCGGTGTTCTTCCCATTAATATAACTTCGTATACGGTTAAATCATAATTGATGCTACTAGCCTGTGGGACCATCGCCATACTTTTTGCCAAGTCAGCAATTTTTATATCATTGATATCTTGTTGATTCAAATATACCGTCTTTTTTTCTGCTTTTAACAACTTTGAAATCAACTTGGCAAATGTGGTTTTACCCGATCCGTTTGGACCAATAATACCAGTGAATACGCCACTTTCCAGCTCTAGGGTAATATCACTTAGTATTTTTTTTTGATCATATGAAAAATTCAAATGACTAATTGATAAAGAATCCATATTACCCCCTACTGATATTATTATTACGATACAATAAATATATAAAATATGGCGCTCCAATAATTGCTGTAATAACACCTAAAGGCAATTGTCCTGGAGCGATAATCGTTCTAGCTATCGTATCAGATAAAATTAAGAATATGGCACCTGCTAATATTGATGCAGGTGTTAAGTACTTATGATTTGGTCCGACAATAAGCCGCATGGCATGTGGTACAATTAAACCTACAAAGCCAATAATACCACTAATCGATACACTGAATGCTGTCGCAACTGATGCTGTCACTAAAAGTATTTTTCTAAGGACTACAACATCAATACCCATTGAAGTTGCACTTTCCTCACCAAGTAACATCACGTTCAAATCTCTTGAGAAAAATAAAAATACAGCAACACACAATAGTATTGGAATATATACAACTTCTACATGAGACATTTTGACAGAAGATAAACTTCCCATAGTCCAAAATACAATTTTCTCGACTTGATCTCTATTAAGTGCAATCATCAAAGATACCATTGAAGACAATAGAAAACTGACTGCTATACCTGAAAGAAGAAGTGTTGTTATTGAGGATTTCATACCAACTCTTGCAATATTATATACAATGTACATCGTTGCAATGGCACCGATAAAAGCACCTACTGAAACTGCTGTTAATCCTAAAACAGTAAACGATACTCCTAAAACGATCATTAGTGTTGCTCCGAAAGCTGCACCCGAACTTATACCTAAAACATATGGCTCTGCTAGTGGATTTCTTAAAACACCTTGGAAAACAACACCAGCACCAGCAAGTGCCATACCGACAAGTGTCGCACCTAATATTCTTGGAATTCTAACAACATACAGTATTCTTCCATGTGATTCACTCACACCTTCTAAACTAATAAGTTCTTTTATACCAGGTATCTTTGATAGCAATAGTTTCATAGAATGCATAAAAGGAATTTTCTCTGGTCCAATTGTACAAGCAAAGATAATTGAAAATCCTAATGCAATCATTAATCCAATTATTAAGAAATGCTTCTTTTTATCTCTTATCATGAGTCTCTTCTTTCCTAGTAAATTTCTACATAAATAACAAAATTTTATATCTATATTTATATGCGAAAGACTAGGTTAACCCTAGTCTTTAATATCTATTCAAATAATTCTGGATGTAATAACTGAGCAATTGCTTTTAAACCTTCTGCTAGTCTAGGACCTTGTCTAGATAATAAATCTTGATTTATTTCTACTAAACGACCTTCTTTGACTGCAGTTAATTCCATGTACCCTTCAGTCTGCTCTAATGTACCTTTTGTATCAGATAATTCAGAACAGATGATATACTCAGGATCTTTTTCAATAATAGTCTCTAAGTTGTATGACCATGATTCACCATCAGCAGCAATATTAGTACCACCAGCCATTTCAAGCATTTCGTGAATAAATGTATCTCCAGTTGCTGTATAGTCACCATAGTCGCCAAATCCAACTACATAATATACTGATTTCTTTTCAATATCTTTAACCAGTTCTAAAACTGTTGCTACATCAGCTTGCATTGACGATACCAATTCATTTGCCTGATCTAATGCATTAAAAATTGTACCTGTTTGAGTAATTATGTCATAAACACCATCAAAACTCTCTTGAGCAGTTAAGATTGCTGTCTTAAGTCCTGCTTCATCTAATTTCGCCAATACTTCTTCACTTGCGTGAGTTGACATTAAAATCAAATCTGGATTAAGTGCAATAATCGCTTCTAAATTAGGCTCTCTTAAAGATCCAATGCTATCAACCGATAATGCTGCTTCTGGATAGTTACAATAATCTGTACGACCCACTAAACGATCACCTAAACCTAAAGCATAAACTGTTTCAGTCATACTAGGTGCCATTGTTACAATTGTCATTGGCTCAGAGTCAATTGTTACTTCTCTACCCATACCATCCGTAAATGTAACAGGGTAATAAGCTTCTTCCGTTGCTTCTTCCGTTGCTTCTTCTGTTGCTTCTTCTGTTGCTTCTTCTGTTGCTTCTTCTGTTGCTTCATTATTTTCTGCAACTTGATTGTTCTCTACTGCATTGTTGCTTTCACAACCGATGAAAGTGAATACCATCATCATCATTAATAAAATACTAAGTAACTTTTTCATTTTTCCTCCTAATAATTTAGAAGTATCAAATTGGAAATAAAAAAAGCTGATCCACAAAAAGAATCAGCTTGGTCTCTTACTCACCAATCGTCACTTCCCTCCGAAGCTGATTACAAAACAAGGCAGGTTTCCTGGCTCATAGATCATCTGATTATCTACCTTCCCGGAAGTCAATTCCAGTGGTTTTTAGACATCATCACTATTCACAGTAGCGGGGGCTGCTGAGGCATTTCCTCATTCCCTATTATCCTTACGGCACCTTATACGTTGTATCAAGTTTTAACAAATGAATTATAACACATGTACTAGATGTGTACAATAGCATCAAGAATTTAAGTTATCCACAAAATTTTATACAAAACTATCGTTTTACTGTGCAAATAGTCAGATAACTTTAGTTATTCACCACTTATACACAATTTTCATACACCTATACACAACTTTTGTTGATAACTTCAACATTTCTGACCGAACACTTGTTTTGTTATCCACACTATACACAGGTTTATACACAGGTTATCCATATTTTATATTGCGTTTTGCCATGTTATAATGGATAAAACAGATAGGAGAATACAATATGAACATAAAAGTATTAGGAACGGGTTGTAAAAAATGCGATAAAGTCTACGACTTAATTTTAGAAATATTACAAGAGGAAACACTCGTTGCACAAGTTGATAAAGTAGAAGATCTTAAATCAATTGTTGCTTATGGTGTTATGAGTACACCAACACTTGTTATCAATGGGGAAGTCCTATTTAAAGGAAAAGTGCCTTCAAAGAAAAAACTAACAGAAGCTATAAAAAAAAGAGTTTAATTGTGTTGTTAAATGAAAAGAATGCTAACAAAAGTTAGCATTCTTTTTAATAAGCATCTCTAATTGTTTTCCATTCTTCTTTATGAATCATACCGTATAAAAGTATTTCAGCAGAAGTTACATTCGTCGCCAGTGGAACTTGATGTACATCACATACTCTTAAGAGAGCAAGTACGTCCGGCTCATGAGGTTGTGCCGTTAAAGGATCTCTCAAGAATATTACAATATCAATCTCATCTAATGCAACTCTTGCTCCGATTTGTTGATCACCACCAATTGGACCAGATAAAAATCTCTCTACTTCTAAACCTGTCGCTTCAGTTATTTTCTTACCTGTTGTTCCTGTAGCACACAATTCGTGCTCAGCAAGGATATCTCTATGATTCTTAACAAATTGAATCATCTTTGGTTTTTTATTATCATGTGCAACTAATGCAATTTTCATTCGTTTACTCCATTTCTGCTGTAATAGTTCCCTAACATCAACACTGAATTTGATACAGCTTCTATTTCCTTTAAGGTTTCATCAACTACAACATCTCCAATTGATCCTTCAATATCAATATAAAACATATATGCCCACGGTTTATCAGGGATTGGTCTAGATTCAATCTTTAACATATTGATGTTGTGATTGGCAATAATCTCAAGTGCCGAGAATAAAGCTTTAGGCTCATGTGCCACTCTAACGACCAAACTGATTTTGTTTGCAGATCTTACTTTAATAGGTTTTAATGCTAAAACTACAAATCGTGTTGTATTATAATCATGATCGTGAATATTTTCCTTTAAAACTGATAAACCATAAACATCAGCTGCTTCTTTACTACCAATTGCTGCATATTTATGCTCTTGAAGCTCTTTCACATGCATCACACTTTTAGCGGTATTTGTATAAGAAAATTGTTGCCATGAATAATGACTCAAAAACTTCTTACTTTGTTTAAACCCTTGTTCATGTGAATATACTGCTTCAATTTCACTCAACTCAGTACCTTCAAATCCAATCAGATGATGTTTAACTGGTAAGTATAAATCTCCCACAATATGCATTTGGTACTTCAATAACAGATCATAGACTTCATTAATAGCACCAGTAGAACTATTTTCTATCGGTAAAATACCATAATCGGCTTCTTTATTATATAATGTTTCGAAGGTTTCTTCAAAAGTCCTTACATGTACTTGCTCAGCACCTTCTTTAAAGAAGCTTTTCAGTGCGATGCTGCTGAAAGACCCTTCCACACCTTGATAAACAACTTTTGGCATCTTAATAGGAAGCGAAAATTCAATGGTCTCTTTTTTCATTAAATACTTTTGATGGGTTCTACTGTATTCCATCAAATCTTTAAAAAACACACTTAATAGACGATCATATTTATGATCTTTTAGTAAACTAACATTTTTTTCAATCAATTGTGATTCCCTTGATGGATCTTTCAAGGGCTTATTATTTTCAATTTTATATGTTGCAACTTCTTCTACTATAGACATACGTTTTTCAAACAACTTTACTAGCTCTTTGTCTATGCCATCAATTTCATTTCTTAACTCTTTTATATCTCTCATAATCTACCTCGAAAAATAAGTATGCTATTGTTAGCATACTTATGTATTATCAGTAGTTTAGTGCGTTTTTCACTTAATGTCAAGTTAATATAACCATGTATCTAATAAATAGTTGATTTCATCGCCAAAAATCACATTTAAGGCTTCTCTCAAATCTTCTTCTTTTAAAATACCATATGCATAGTGTTCATATAAGTACTTAGCAAAAGCTTGCATTTTTTCATCACCATAAGTCCTATAAATCTCATCATACATCAAAGCAGGTTTAGAATACGCAGCCACACCATAATCACCCCAATCATCAAAATCTTTTGCTGATTTAGCGACTATAATATTATCAAATCCGTACTCCTCAACGCGATGTTGGTATCTACTCATCGTATCCTCGTAATAATATTCTCCCGTATATTGGATCTCAAAATACGCAGTAAAGAATGAGGTTAAACCTTCATCTATCCATCCTTCATCAATTTCATCATCTCCGATAAGCCCGTAGAACCATTGATGAGCTGTTTCATGTACTATCACTGTCCGTAATGCATGTATTGACTCTAAGAGATACCCTTTAGAAATCAAGACCAAACCAGGGTATTCCATACCTGAAGGAAAATTAGTTAACACAACACTATATGTCTTATAAGGGTAATCACCAATCGTTTCTTCAAACGAACTAATAGCTTCTAAACTGAATGACATAGCATCATCTAACCACTTATGTTTCTTAACTGATTTAGGATAATAAAGATAAACCGTAGTATCGTTCACTTGTGCTTTTTTATATTCAAATTGATCTGAGATGACAAACGCAAAATCTCGCATTCGATCAGCTCTAAAATAATAACTAATTTCATCCTTATGATTCTCAATTTTTTCTATGTAGCCTGATCCGGCTACAATATAATCTTTAGGTACTGTCATTTTGATATCATAATTGCTCATATCACTATAAAACGGATCACCAATTGATAGATAAGGATCTACATTCCAACCGTCTTCATCATAAACTGCTAATATTGGGTACCAATTGCCTAAATTATATATATCTTTGACAATACCAAATCGTTCTGATGTTGAAGATATGCTGACTATATAATCCAGTTCAATTGAATAGGTCTCATTCTTCATAAAAGCATAATCTATTTCTATTGAAGTTGTCGTTGGACCATCTTTAAATCCAATGTCATTACCATCAATTAAAAGTGATGTTATTTCAATCTTACCAGTCAAATCACTCTTTTCATCGGAGTTGCCAAAAAGATTGGGTTGAGAGTCTTTAGTAAAAGCATTTGGATAAAGATGTAGATAGATCTCAGTTAAATCAAGTTCCTCATTATTCGTGTATTCAATGGTTTGTGTTGCTGTAATAGTAGATGTTTCAGGATCTAAACTTGCATCTATTTGATAGTAATTGAGTGTTGAATCTGTAAAAGGTTCTTTTATCATAACCTCTTCTTCTAAAGATACTGGTTCTTCATAATCCTGCTCAATCCCCTTTTCCTCACACCCTAATAAAGTAAAACTCATCAATATTAAGGTACACAATATCATTTTTTTCATTTAATCATCCTCCCCTATTAAATGTATACCGTACAATAGTCGCATTAATCTTACAATTATTTAAAAAAATAGATGAAGCTAAGCTTCATCACTCGTGAATTCATTTTCATCAATTATAATTTTTGGTTCCTCTTTTGCTGTTGATAATACCAAATAGGTATAAGTATTTTTTGCAAAGTTATTAATTTCATCTATTAAATGTTCTAAATGTGATGAGCTTCTCGCTCTAACTTTAATTAAAAAGCAAGTGTTACCCGTTACCTTATGACACTCTACAATTTCTTTCATAGCTGAAAGTTTATCCGCCATCTCTTTTATTTCTAAGTTACCAACCGGTACTGTAATAAATGCAGTTAAATCCATACCTACTTTTGAAGCGTCAATAATTGCAGAATAGCCTTTAATAACCCCTTCATTTTCCAATTTCTTAACACGTTCTTTTGTTGCGGTAGTTGATAAGCCAATCATACGACCTAACTCTGCTATACTCAACTTTCCATTGTTTTGTAATTCATTTAAAATGTTGTAATCATAGATATCCATAGTGTCCCCTTTGTCGTTTGCTAAATCTATTATATAGTTAAATAATTTACGATGCAAATGATAAATATGATATAATATCTGCGAGGAGATAATCATGAAAAAAATATACGTATACACAGATGGAGCCTGCTCTGGTAATCAACATGAAACGAATGTTGGTGGCTATGGCGCAGTCCTTCAATATGGAGAACATAAAAAAGAAGTTTACGGTGGTGAGAAAAATACTACCAATAATAAAATGGAGTTATTAGCTGTCATCGAATCCTTAAAACTAGTTAAAGACACCGAAGTCTCAATCGAAATCTACTCTGATAGTGCTTATGTTGTGGAATGTTTTAAGAAGAAATGGTACATCAACTGGGAAAAGAATGGATGGAAAACATCTAAAAAGACTCCTGTTGAGAATCAAGACCTATGGCAATCACTGATTGCTTTAGTTAGATCTTTTTCAGAAGTACAGTTTTATAAAGTGAAAGGCCATTTGGATGTTTCAAAGACAAGTGATTTAAACAAATGGTATAAAAAGTTTTGTACTCAGAAACAAATTTCACTAGAAGATTATAAATACCTTACAGAAATGAATCATCTTGCAGATGAACTTGCGAATAAAGGTATGGATAACAATAGATAAGGAGTGGCTAAGCCACTCCTATTACAATCTCTTTTTATAGATAATCTCTGCACGATCCGTAAAGTAATCATCTCTTTTTTCTTTCATTTTTTCTATGTACTCTGCCATTTGTTCATCCATCGGCTCTAACATGTCCATCACGTTATCATAACCTTCAAACATTTCCATACCACACATCATATATGTTTTAGCCATATCCACTTGGCACCACTCATATAAACCATCTTCTTCTTCATATTCATTTATGATTTTTTGATACATGTCAATTGCTCTAAAATAATCCTTAAAGTATATAAATCCAACCAAATCAGCAAAATGTTTTAAAGCCCAGTAGTAAACTTTCGGTTCTTCTTCACTACCTGCAATAATAGCTTTATACTTTTCTGTGGCTTCTTCGTAACGACGATCTCTAGTTAATTGCTGTCCTTCTTCAAATTCTTTTTTCCAATCCATAGGAACTCCTTTCAGATTATAACTTAATCAACATCTTATTATATCATGTATATCTTCCAATCTATGAGGTTTCTACATCAAAAAAAGGATGTATCTTAAAGAAATTCTGTAGCAACATCGCAGAACGTATTGATATTTCTTCTTCCTCTAAAATCCTTGTTGCCTCATTCTTATCAACAATGATGATGTCTGCATCTTCACTATCTTCCTGAAAATCTTTAGTGGGTATACCTGAATATGTACCATAAACCACATTGACACGTTCATTAATAATACCAACTGAGACGTAACGTTCACGTTCAACATACATCGGATTTAGAAATAAACCCGTTTCTTCTTTAAACTCTCGTTTTGCAGCAATTTTTATATCTTCACCTGATTCTATAAGACCTGCAGGAAACATATAGATGTGACGGCCCGCTGAGACACGGAATTCCTTTAACATAACAACATCTGTTTTTTCCATATTGGTAGCAAAAACCATAGCACCATCTGTAAAAGACTGATGATTGAAAATTTCATTTTCTAATCTCACAGAATCACCTCTAGAAACGATCTCCCAATCTCTTTCCAGTCCTGATTTAGTTGCATACTTTATCTTATAACTTCTTAAATACTTCAATTCATTAATAGGTTCTATTGATTTTATCTTCATATCAATCCTCGACTAGTCTTCTATTGTCGTGACAACAACTTGACCATTTTTATCTAATAAAGGTGTTATGCCACCAGCACTACCTGATCCAGAATATAAGTAATTGACACCAGTAACTGTGTCTTGAATAATTCGATGATAATAAATACTGCCCTCTTCATGTATCATCTTAAATCTTTTTTCTTTTTTATTAAACATAATTACCTCCATAATAATAAGATAATATTAATAACAGGTTATGTCTATTATAATAGAAAATTTTAATATGATTCGTATTTTGTTCATTTATTTTTAATCATTTAATACATTTGCGTATAAAAAAAAGACCGGATAATCCGGTCTTCTGATATTTAACCTTTTACGAATGGTAATAAAGCCATAATTCTTGCTCTCTTGATTTCGATAGTTAAAGCTCTTTGATGCTTTGCACAAGTTCCAGTTACTCTTCTAGGTAAAATTTTACCTCTTTCAGATAAGTATCTTTGAAGCTTCTTAACATCTTTGTAATCTATTTGAGAATCTTTGCTTGCGCAAAATTGACATACTTTTTTTCTTCTGTTTCCTGGTTTTTTAAAAGCCATGTTTTGTTCCTCCTTTTCCTCTAGAATGGAATATCATCGTCTCCATCAATCGCTTGGAATCCATTAAAATCATCTTGATTGTTAGATTGCTTTTGCGGTTGACCTTGTGATGGTTGTTGTTGTGGTTTATTATAATTCTGCTGTTGATTATACCCCTGGTTTTGAGGTTGTTGGTTTTGTTGTGAACGACCATTACTGTCTCCCCACTCCAAAAACTCAACTCTGTTTGCAACAACTTCAATATTATAATGCTTAACGCCATTTTTGTCTTCGTAGTTGTTGTTTCTCATGTTGCCGTTAACTGCTACCAATCTACCTTTTTTTAAGTAGTTAGCGCAATTTTCTGCTGACTTACCCCATACAACAATGTTAAAGAAATCAGCATCAGGTTGACCCTCTTTTTTGAATTCTCTATTAACAGCTAAACTAAATCTAGCAACAGCTGTACCAGTGTTTGGAATAAATCTCAATTCAGGATCTCTTGTCAAACGTCCTATCAATACGACTTGATTCATGATATCACCCTACTTTTCTTCTTTGTTAATAACCACGTATCTTAATACATCATCAGAGATTTTGAAATTTCTTTCTAGCTCTCTTGGAAGCTCTGTACTTGACTTAAAGTTAACTAATACATAGTAACCTTCAGTTAATTTTTCGATTTCGTAAGCTAATTTTTTTGTACCCCATTCGTCAACGTTAGTCACTTCACCATCGTTATTAATGATTCCAGTGAACTTCTCGATCAACGCAACACGAGCAGCTTCTTCGATATTGTTCTTTAATACGAAAAGAGTTTCATACTTTCTCATAATTACACCTCCCTATGGTCTGATTGGCCCCAAAACAGGGCAGAGAGTAATAGTCATTTCTATTACATCAACACATTATATCACCAAACTCTATTGAGTTCAACAATTATTTTTACGAATTTTTAATTTCTAAACTCTGCTTGTCTACAAGTTCTCCGTCTCTCAAAACTTTTTTTATTCTCTTTTCTAGATTTCGACGTTCTATCCAAATCTGTTTATCGCAACCTGTACATTTAATTCGAAAATCCATACCAACTCTCATGACTTCAAAATCATGGCTTCCACATGGATGATTCTTTTTTGTCGTAATAATATCACCTACGGCAAGATTTAATGGCATAGTTCCTCCTATAATTTTTTAAAATTCATTGTATCATCCAAACGCGTTACTTCATAACACTGATTCATATCACCATAAGAAGTGCCCATCAAAGACTTTATTGCATTTAAATCTTTTGTTAAAGCTTTTATCGAAATACCACAGTTAGCACTGAGCTGTCTAGGTGTTGGAATTATTTCAATTTCTAATCCCTCTAGTGTCTTTTCTGCTTTTATGGCTTTATGTGTCGACTCAAATGTTATTACTAAATATGATTTTTCCATTTATAATTTAATCACTTTCATACTATTATTTAGATGTTCAACTATTGTATACATATTTGAAATGCCACCTACGGATAAACTTGATGTTAATCCATAAAAATCTAAACATGTCCCACATGATACGATTTCAACACCCTTAGATTCTAGAGTTTGAAGATCTTTTAATACCTTTGATCCTTCAGTTGCTAACTTTACACCTGAGTTTAAAAATACTATGGTTTTAGGGACAACATCCAATTCACTTAATGTATAGAAATATCCTTTAATTAAAATATCTCCTAAGTCATCATCACCGTCTCCAAATTTATCAGATCCGCAGAGAACAACCGAATCAAAGAAATCACCTTTCTTCTCAATAATCGTCTCTGTATCTGTATTCTTTGTAATATCAATAAAAAATTCACCATCGTCTTCTACAACATGACATTCAAAATGTAAACTTTTTGCTAATTTTGTTACATTTTCTTTTGCAATCATATTATCAACAATTGTTAATACATTACCCTCAGCAATTGCATCTAGTGCCTTTTTTGTTTTAATAACAGGAACAGGACAACCTAATCCTCTTGCATCTACTGTCGTTTGCATAGAACCTCCTTATATAAAACCTTCAAATATATACATAACAATATTATACTTATAAAAATAAATAGCTATTTGTGATGTCTCTAATGCTTCAACCATTTTAAAATCACTAAATACAGGACTTAAAATAACAACAATTAAAACCAGTAACATCGCAAAGAAAACACCTTTTACACATCCAAATAAAAATCCAGATAATTTATTAACACCTTTTAGAACCGGTAACTGGAATACAGTATTAAGTATATGTCCTATGATTCGAATGCCAAGGTATACAATAACAAAAATGACAACCATACTGATAATCGTCAACAATTTTTCTGCTAACCAAGTTGAAAACAATTCGCTAAAACTATTAACATTTGTTTGTATCATCTGATCAAATCCATCACTTTCTACAAATTGTTTTACAAGTGATGATAAAAACTCTGATTGTGGTAATTGATCAGCAATTTGATCTGTCGGTAACGTTTGTACTTCAGACAACTCTGGTAATTCGACATTCTGAAAAGTATCTTGAATACCTATTCTAACTTTATTTAGCAAATCAAATCGTTCATTTAAGAATACATACATTGTCATGTAGTATAATTTAGCACAAACAAATCCGGCGACGATACTTATAATATTTACAACCGATTTGATCAAGCCTCTAAACCATCCCAAACCAATATTAAGTACCAATATAATAAGTACTGCTATATCTAACCAATTCATAATCGACTCCTAATAGGCTAATTCCAAGACTTCAATAAAATCATTGAATTCAATGATTACTCTATCTTCATTTAGCCATTCTACATCATTTATTTTTTTGTTGCTTTCATATGATGCTAGAAGTATACCATCACTTGAATATATTTCAAGTAATCGATCATTCTGTAATAAAATTTTACCTTGTGTTAATACAATTTTATTAAATTTCTGAATCTTAATATCTTTAAATATGTCATTACCATCTTTATTCACACCTGTTAAGAAGTAATCTGTCATATTAATATCATCTTTTTTAATGAGCTCAAAGATAGAACCGTTATTATCAATCTCAAAATAGAGCAGTTCCCCTTCACGAGGTCGATCCCAGGTGTAATCACTCGAATCCCCTACTCGATAAGCATGTTTACCATTGGTATCTACAATCATAATATGATCATCATATACCTTTGCACCATAAACAATATCACCATAATTATTATGCCCACCTATCATGAGATTACTCTCCATACTAAATGTAATAATTTTTGAGTTGAATTGATACATATCAGAAGATAATATTGTTGCTATAACTTGAGCTTTATCCTTGGAAACATCAAGCCCCAATAATTCTCCTGTTGGTAATTGTATATTGGAGATCAAGACACCTTCATGATTGTAAACACTCAGTTGATTATCCATTGTAATCACAACAAAAAGATTGTTATTCGCTGAAATAATGTCTTCAATAGGTCCCAGGTTTTTAATTTCTCCGGTTGTGTTACCCAGGTAATCTAGAACAAAGATGTTACCTTGTTGAATATCAGAAACAACAAAATATGAAGGCATACCAATAATTCTTGTAGAATCACTGTTAATTTTTCTAGCAATAATAAAATCACCATTGGCATCATAAAGCTTAATTTCACTATTAGTACTCACAATCACTGTTTCATTGTAAGTAAAAATCAAAGCTCTATTTTCCAAATCTTGATCCAAATCAATGTTTATTTTATTAATTGACTCCCAATTTAAATCAGCAATTCCTATTGCTATCATGCCTTGTTTCCATAAGAAACCAAAGTTAAATACAATAAGAGTGATTACTATAAACAATAGTAACGAGCCCAATCTCTTGATTAATGGCTTTCTCTTTCGTGCCATATACCTTTAATCCTTCTTTCTAGGTGGTCTTGGTCCAAAGTATTGATAATAATAGCATCTCAATTTACCATTATATAATTTTCTGTTTTTTGTAGCTTTTTTATTCAGGAATTTCTCAAAGTCCTCAAAAGCAGTAAAAACATATTTTGACCAAGTATCTAATATCTCAAATCTCTGACCCATAATTTTTGTAAGGGCTTCAACTTCCTCTAATTCATTTAGTCTCTCGCCATACGGTGGATTCGTAATCACATAACCATACATCTTATTAGAACTTAATTCTTTCACATCTCTCACTTGGAAATGAATATCGTCTTCTACACCAGCAATTTCTGCATTGTGTCGAGCAATTTTAATTGCCATAGGATCTATATCATATGCTTCAATCTGAAGTGTTGTTTCATTATCCATTAGCTCATATGCTTCTTTTTTAACCGCTTTATAAATATCATCTGGAATCAATGGCCATGATTCAAAAGCAAACGATCTAGATAAACCTGGTGCAATATTTCTAGCGATTAATGCTGCTTCGATTGCAATAGTACCAGTACCACATAAAGGATCAATCAAAGGTATTTTACTTTGCCATCTACTAATCATAATAAGTGCTGCAGCCAATGTTTCTTTTAAAGGTGCGTTATGTCCCTTCTCACGATAACCTCTTTTATGAAGTCCAACTCCACTGGTATCAATACTAACCGTTACAGTATCGTTTAAAATACCAACCAATAGTGGATATTTCGCTCCTGTTTCCGGTAACCACTCTTTGTTATATAAAGTTCCTAATCTTTTACTGATGGCTTTTTTAGATATTCTCTGAATATCCGATAAAGAGAATAATTTTGATTTCACTGATTTAGCATTTACAGGAAATTCTGCATCTGCCGGTAAATATAACTCCCAAGGTATTTCATTTACACTATTAAATAATGACTCAAATGATGTGGCCTTAAACTCCGCAACTTTAATGAATACACGGTCAGCCGATCTTAACCACATATTTGCTTTACATATATCTTTTTCGTTCCCTGTAAATAATGCTCTACCATTTTCGACAACAACATTTTCAAATCCTAATGCCTTCAGTTCATTACCGACAACGGCTTCTAATCCAAATGTTGCTGTTGCTATTAAATTAAATTTCATTGGTCTTCCTTTCATGTCATAATACTATATTATATACACATTTATATTATATAACAAATCACAACTTTATACATTGAAAAAGATGATGGTTTCCATCATCTCTTTACATATGTCGATTGATTAATTCTCTTAATGTTTTTAAATTCACTGGTTTTGCTATATAATCATCAAATCCATAACTTTTCAGGTATTCTTTTTCTGAATTTATAACTTTTGCAGTACAAGCAATAATGGGTACCCTCGTGATACTATTTCTCTCTATTTGATCAAAAGCATCAAATCCATTCATAATTGGCATCATGATATCCATAATAACCAAGTCTGGTTCTTCGCTAAAGTATTTTTCTACTGCAAGTTTACCATTCTTAGCAAAGATGACATCATAATCGTTCTTTAACATCTGTTCCAAAGTTATTCGTCCAATCGGTTCATCTTCTGCTATTAATATTTTCTTTTTTCCTGTTGATTCATGTAAAAATCGTTTTTCTTTTTTATCTCTAAGCTCTTGTGTGATTCTATTGAATATTGGTAATCTAGATGCAGCGAATGGTTTCTTCAGTTTAATAATCATTTCAATATCAACACCATAACCACTTACCGGTGTCATCATAAACTGCCCCTCTAAATTAATGACAAGGTTTTTCATAACGCTTAAAGCCAAATTGTTTTTTATATAAGCATCCAAATCTTTTTCTACAATATCATGAATCGAAATAGATCCTATATTTTTAATCTTAATATTAATTTTTACATGTTCGTTGGTTTCATCCACTAAAGTAGTCATTAAGTTGATATAACGATTATTGGTATGGGTCATACTATAATCAATCAAATTGGATAAAACAAGTTCCATTTTTGTCTTATCAAAAACCAACTTATTGGGAATACTAGAATCAAACTTATAGTCAAAATTATTGCCATTAAAATCTGATTTACTTCTATAGTATTCAAATTTCTCTATAATCAAATCTTTTAAATTCACTTTTTTCTTAGAGTTCTTGATAACACCTTTACTCATGTTTCGCATGGTACTGATATTATTAAGGATGTTTTGCGTTTTTACCAAAGAGGTTCTCATACCTGAATGACTAATTTTTTGATCTTGTGATAATTTACCAGAAGCAATTCTCGTATGCATTTTAAACACATTTTCAGCGTGCTCCCTAAGTTCATTAGATACGATATCCAATAAATCCTCTGCTGAAAAAAAGTCCTCTTTGTTTTTTTTAGCTTTCACATCCACTTTTGTTTTCTGATGGTTTATTAATACCGTTACATCACGCCTGACTTCAAATATACCATCTAAATGATCATCCTCATCAAATGTAGGAATGGCGGTTACTTCATAAACCTTATCTGATTCATCAACTACTTCAATTAAAGAAATTTCTGTTTGTTTAGAAGCAATTGCTCTTACTACTGGACAGAAGGTGCACTGCTCCATATCTGGATTGAAATTTTTATAACACTTATGATTTAATAGATCTTCTGCTAAATCTTTTGCGTAATGGTTCGCCCATATAACGTTAAGATCTAAATTTAATTTAACAACATATATAGGTAGATAATCTAGTGCAAAATAATATTGTTTTAATGATGTTGAATCATTCAATAGTATCTGTTGGTTATCCATACTGACCTCCATGTTTGTATCGGACATATGTTTATTGTATCATATAAATTCAGTCAGATACAACGAAAGAAGGCTATAGGCCTTCTTGATTTTTATGACTTATAAACACTTTTGAATTGGAGACTTTCTGGAAATATTCCATTGCATCTTCTTCTAAAACCAACACAGATACATATTCCGGTATGGATTCATTACCCAAGGTTTCATCAAACACCCTAGAAACGATCGCATTTTCTATGACCGTTTTATTCTCGTTATGAATCATAACAATATCTACAATATCATTGATCTGAAAGACCCAACCATTACTTTCAATAATAGAACACTTGATTGTAATCAGTCGTTGAGTCTCATTTAGTTTCAGTGGCGAATCATCACTGATTTGATGTTCATATAAAAACTCGCCCTCTCCTACAGATGTCAACATATAACCTTCAATATGTTCTCTTACAATATATTCTGATAACAAATGTTTGGGGATCATTACTTCTTTTAACATATTCTTTTGAATCTGCATGCCGACTTCTATTGGTATAGCAGTCACATAAACTGCAACTTCTTCCATCTCTTCATTTCTATTTTCATCAACTGCATTTTCTACCATCAGCAACATCAAAAAAATAATACTGAGTATCGCTATTTTAATTACAATTTTCTTCATCTCAACCTTCTCCATCTATAGGTAATAATACTGAATACATCATGTCATATGATTGGTTTAAATTATAGAATGATCTATAAAGTGTTGGATTCATTATTATTCTAATTTCAAGTGTCATCCTTTTAAATTTTGATTGCATCACAGTCACATCTACAATCTCTATCGATTCTACTTGTGGGTGTTGAATAAAGAGTTGTTTGTTCATTTTTTCTAGAATTTCAGATTTAGTATTTAGCTGCAATTGACTAAAGGATGATAATTCAAGATTTTGGTAAACTTGAAAAGTTGTCATATCAACTTGATCAGTAATCTCTTGTACTGCTAATTTAACTAGGCCTCTTTCAAAAATTAAAGCAGTTACTGGTAAAACAACAAAAATCAAACTTGCTGCAAAAAGTAAAATAAGTACCATGCTACTCTCACCAGTGTTAGTTCTCAATTTTTCTAATATAGTAAACTCTTTCATACTTTAACACCATATTTCCATCTTTTCTTTTGAATATATCAATCAGCCGATTATGACTGTATACAGTTGAAATGGATACCTTCACTTGATCTCCATAACGACTACCCTCGTTAGTAATATCAATCTTTAAATCTTTTAGACCAATTTTTTCAATTGTTTCAGCAAAATCATTTCTTTCATCATTGGTTAACTCTCCATTAGATTCAATCTTATAAATGTAACTTCTACAGATACCATTCATTTCAAACTTCAATTGAATCGGTATTAGTAGTTCCATTGAAAAAACTAAGACCATCAACATCAAAATAACTACCATTGACATCACAAGTACGCTTGATATTTCCATTATGCAGATGGAAAGATGTTAGATTCGATAGTATTTTGCCACCAAGCATCCATACTATTCATCACAGTTTGAGCAAAACCTCTCATACCAGGTATCAATACAAAACCTGCAACAATAATAGCAATGGCAACACTAATGATTGTTCCAATCCCAAGCTCACCTTTTCTTTCATTTAATTTAAACCATAGATATTGTGTCATAACCCCTCCTAAACAATAAAAATTTGATTGAATGCTTTCATCATGTCCATAACAACAGGAATAGCTATCATTAAGATCATAACCATACATAACAATAGAACCGATAAGATGCTTTTTTTCTTACGCCACTTTGTTTCTAATTTTATTTGATAAATATAGCGTTTAAATAATAATGCTTCCATTCTTTTAAGTGTCTCATAATTTGTACCCGTATAAATTCCTTGTTCTATAGCAATACATAATGTATCTACTTCCATACTTTTATATTGTTCTTTTAAAATATTCAGAGATTCTGTTAAGTCAGTGGTTTTCGAGTAATAAGCAGAAACATCAATTAAACATTGTCTTAGTTGTAGATTTTCAACGATTCTGTACATCGATTTGATGGCATCACTCACCAAAATGCCTGATGATATCTGATTCAATAAGAACTTAAAAATTTTATAACCATTGAACTCAATGATTTTCTTTTTTTTCTTAACATTGTAACGAATTAACCAGCGACGGTATAGAACAATAAAAAAGTACACTGCCAGCCCCAATATCCAGTGAATCAAACAAGCTACGATAATACTAATTGCAGTTTGAACTAGTTGTACTTTCTGATTTTTCTTAATTGCAATACGATGATATTCTACACATTTCAGTAACTCAAAACCATAGATAATTTGAGTAAACAACCACAGTATGATAACTGATTTAATTATTAATATCATAGAAACTCCTAATAGTTAAATGATGTTATCCTTGATGATACATATATCCCTAAAAAAAACAGAATTGAGAAAAATGACAGCAAATACTGGCCAATAGGTGTGTATAGGTAAAACTCTTGCATTTGTCGATTGGTAACTAAAACTGTCATCGTCATTAAAAGTACACAGATTATTGAAAAGTAGATTGCTATCTTATCAAAATAGGTTTCTGTTTTTCGGCGTTCATGTTCACCAAAAATCTGATAAGATTCTTCTTCTAATCTTTCTAATAATTCCACCAGATCACCTTTACTATATGTGGTTTGTTGTAAATTAATCATTAGATTTCTTAACATTTCATTATGAGTTTGATCAATAATGATATCAAATGCATATCCAATATGGCCTGAATACTTTACATGCATCAGAAAATCAGAGATAAATAATTTTAATGGCGGTTCAATCTGGTCAATTGATTTTTCAAAACAAAAGTATATGTCTTCCTTTATTACCGACCATCTAGTCAGGACACTTATAAATTTAGCGACCTCTAATGACAGTTGATTATTTGAGTGCTGTGAGATAAAATCAATAATTAAACTTGGAATCATTGATAAAATAAATCCAAGTACAAAACTAGGCAATAAGAGGTTTGTATATAAATAACTCATTAACCATCCAAATATAAAAAGCAGACAGCTGACATAAATGAAGTTATATATATTTAAAGATTCAATAAATGGTCGTCCATGTGTTGTATAGATTATTTTTTTATGAAGTTTATGTAAATATAACGACTTAAAACCAATGGAGTTCACAGATGAATCATATGAACTGTATGAAAAACCCGATAAGAAGTTATAGATCATGATAAGAATCCATAAAAAGAATACATTTTTTAGCATAAACGTCTCCTTTGCAACTCTTCTAATAATACTGATTTTAATGATGATTTATGATTGAACGTGCCTTCCAATCTTTGAGATGTTTCCAATTTAATCTCAAAAGACACTAATTCATTAAACGTATCATCTTCATGAATTACTTCGGAAATGGATACCACTTTAAATTTCTTCATATAAATGATGATGTCTACAGCCTTTGAAACGAACTTTTCTCTATCACTAACTTGGTTATCATCTAACATTGAAACCATTCTTGGAAAAGTTTCCTCAACGCCTAATGCGTGTAAGGTACCTAATATTCTGTGATCTGTATAGCCCGCTTTTAAGAACTCATAAACCTCATTACCAACAAGTTCTCCTACACAGTAACCATCAAGTGACATCGTCAAACCATCTCGTACGAGTTGTTTTAAATCTGTTCTTTTCTTTTCATTATGATGTTGTACCTTTTGCACAATAAAATTAGGATTTTCAGGATACAATTCACTTTCTGACTCGCATATCAGGAATCTCTCAGTTAAAGGGACTTCTCTTAAAAGTGCTCTAAGCAGCGTCGTTTTACCCGAAGCACCTTTCCCTACAATAAGTATTCGAGAGGATATCTGCATCAATTGTTTTAATAGCATTTTCGACTTTATGTCTAACATATTTTGTTGCACAAGATCATTCAGGTCATAAGCCTCAAGTCGATGTTTTCTAATGGTCATTGATGTGCCCAACACATTCCGTGGCGCAATAGTAACATTGATTCTCAATCGATATCTAGAATCCGCGACTCTAGCATGGCAATCATGCTCATTGATAACACCACCATTTCTAATGACGATGAGTTTACAGAAGTTTGTAAACTCCAATTCATCTACAAAGTGGATTGGGGCAATTTCTTTGTATCCTTGTTTCTTGATAATAATGAAGTCATATCTGCAAATATCGATATCAGTAATATTTTGATCATCAATGTAACTCTGCAAAATGCCATAACCAAACATATAATTTAAAACATCTGAAATCACTTCATCTCTGTTCATTTGATACTGATTGGTTTCATCTAAGTATTGAATAATCTCTTTATCCAACAATTGTGGATTAGCATGTTTTGTTTCAATATCTACAATAAGCGAGGCATGTTTGTTGATAATATAAGTGGCAATCTCTTTAATCACATCAATAGAAATTCTTTGATCATAAGCATTATGATCATCTAACTTAACATGGTGACTTCTAATTAAACTCATTAGGATTCCTCTCTCAGTTTATTGAATAATTTGATATAGGGTGCCATATTTCGTTTTTTCATATGTTTTGTCATTGAATAATTTCTATACA
>Ga0209379_10000523_pt1 | contig 31343 bp, 15 predicted proteins | sample tdDd001_FD_187124 | JGI IMG/M metagenome (GOLD analysis project Ga0209379, IMG submission 187124) | Marine sediment microbial communities from the Atlantic coast under amendment with organic carbon and nitrate - tdDd00.1 (SPAdes)... | ecosystem: Environmental > Aquatic > Marine > Coastal >...
GACGCTTGAGTACCAATACGCCCGCACCTTCACCGGCAAACAGACCTTTGCTGTTGCTATCGAATGGCGCCGAGACACCGTGGTCCGGGTAGGCATGGAAGATGGAGAAACCCATGTTGATGAAGAATGGATCGGCACCGGAGACTGCGCCTGCCAGCATCATATCGGCCTTGCCGGTATTGAGGTAGTCACAGGCCAGTTTTAGCGAGTAGACCGAACTGGCACAGGCGGCATCGAGGCTTAATTGGGCACGACCCAGACCGAGTGCGTCGGCGACTAACTTGGAGGCATTATGTGCGGCGGCACCGTTAGCCGGATGAGTATCTCTTGTCTGGCTGTTTGACGGGCTTAGCGAAAAGTGGTCGTTGGCCAGTTTTGCTTGCAGCGCTTTCTCTACCGCAGAGTGGTACAGCGGTAGGAATAAATCATTGGAGCGCGTCGTCGGGAATGATAGTGCCCCCATGATCACACCGCTACGTTCTAGTACTGCGGCATCTAACGGGATACCGGCATCAGCCAGTGCTTTCCGGCTGGTGTCCAGTGCCCATAGGAAACTGTCGTCAAGGCCTTCGAACTTCTCGGCAGGTAAGCGGTATCCACTCCCATCAAAGGTGAAGTTCTGGATGTAGCCGCCTTTATCACAGTAAAAACGGTCTGATTCTCCTTGCTGGCCCTGATAACTGTCAGGGTTGGCACCGAGTTTCTCTGGGCTTAAAGTGCTGCGAGAATCTTTTTTGTCGAGCAGGTTTTGCCAAAATGCTTTCGGCGTATCTGCATCGGGATACTGATTAGCTAAACCAACAATTGCAATTTTCTTGCTGGTGCTATGGGCGTTGGTTGTGTTGTGTTGAGAACTCAAACTGGCTCTCCTTGTATTTTGTTCGCCGGAATGTTCGCAGCTGATAAGGCATTCGTTTGCTGCTGTTCAAGCCCTTCTAAAAGGGGATCCAGTGACAGAGGGATTTGGTGCGTGATGAGCTGGCCAAGACACTTGAGCAGGGTGAGAATATCTTCCCCGCCTTTGGCATTTGCCGCGATGGTGCAACTTTCTGTTGTCACCTGATCTGCACGGTTGATCTTGTCGATGAGAGTGCTGGTTTGCCTGTCTGCACCTATTTCGATAAATAGGCGAGCGCCTTGCTCGCGAGCACTACGGATCAGCGCTGTAAAGTCGAGCGTCGAGCAGAAGGTATCCGCAATGGAGTCCGCAATACGTTGGCTATCGATCTGAACCGGCTTATTCTGGTTATTAGACATATTTTGGTTTTTGACTAATAGCCCGGCAGCACTGATAAAGCGAATGTGCTCTGGCAGTTCATCACATAGCGGCTGGCGGTAAAACTCAGTGACCTGCTGATGCTGGCTCATTGCCGGTGCCGTGTGCATAGCGGTGACTCGATTGGCTGCAATACCGCGTTTACCCAGTTTTTTGAGCAGGGCGCGGCAGTCATTTTCACAGCCAGCAAGCACGCAAGTATCCCCTTGGATAATGGCCAGGTAAGCATGCGGAAATTCAGGCAGCAGGGTTTGAATAGCCTCAGGCTCGCTACGAACAACAAAGCTATTCCAGGTGATCGTTTCATTGTCGTCTAGCTGCCATGCTTCACGGACGGCAGTCAGTTCGCCGGAGATAGCTGTGGTGAAGATCGGGCTGGTTTGGGTCATCTTGATCAGGGCGTGCGGATTTTTCCATACCCCCAAACTTGCCCACATCGACGCTTCTCCCTTGGAGTAGCCCAGAGCAAAATCAGGCTTAACCGCAAACTCTTCGCAAAGCACCTGAGTTAACAGGTAGCTGCTGCCGACACCGGCAATAGCGAGCTCGCCCAATGTCATTTCCGCTGGATCAGCACCATATGTCTTCTCGGCTTGCAGCATTTCTTTGAGGTTACCTTCACGCTCAAGGCGAGCGTAAAGCGCCGGGAAATAATGATGCAATTCGCGGAACATGCCAGGGTAGACAGTGCCGACACCGGGATAAACAAACGCGACCCCGCCACGGCTGTTGGGTGACGGTGAAAAACAGCTTCCTGCCGGCGTTTTGTAGTGGCTGTGCTCAGCTATCACTTTAGGTAGGGCATTGCTGATGGCAGAGATTTCTTGCTGTACAGCAGAAACGGAAGCCCCTTGAAGAACGATGACCTGCTTTGGCTGTGAGTTTGCCGATCCTAGCGTGCTGGAAGCCTCTGCCTGATATTGCCTGATGGTTTCACTCATCAAGCTAATCAGGGCATGAGGTTCACTGTCACTTTCAGCCAGACCGTTAAGACTCTGTTCAAGCTTTGCAAGCTTTGCTTGTAGCTCCGCACATTCATGCCCGGCAACAATGAATAACAGCCGGGTAGGAGTCAGCAGTGATTGAGGTGCTTGTCGTCCTGTAGCCTGAGCCAATATCAAGCTGCTTTGCTGATTGAACGTAAGGCTGGCGACGCGCGCCTGATGCGGCTCGGTAAACCAGTAATGGTCTGACAGTGTACGCCCGGCAATAGCTTCCACCATCTGGTACAACGCCTCGAACTTCTGAGCCGCCGTCAGCATGTCAAAAGCTTGTTGGTTGGTTATATCAATCGCTTGGCGACGAGATTGGGTAATGGCTTGCTGGAGCGTATCGGCAAATCCTGCCAAGTAAGCATGAGGGTGAATCTTGTTCTGGGCTGCGGTTAACCCTGCTAGCATCAAAATCGTTGGCTGTGATTCACCTTGTTCGATATTTGCTATGAGTCGAACAAGTTTACCCTGGCTGACGGCCTCAACAGCCGTTTGCAGCGCTTTTTCAAAAGCACTTGCTTCTAAATAGTCAGAAATTGAGATTGTCTCAGCCGTAGGTGGCAAGGTAAGACAATCGGCAGAAAGCCCAGCAGCAGGCGCTGGCTGGGCTAAAAGAGCGATGCGCAACGGCATCGCTGTATTGGAAGAGTCAGTCACTATGACAGAAGCTCCTTTTCTGGCTCGGACTTCACCAAGAATGCCTCGTTGAGGCTCTTGCTGATCGTTACTTTGGCACCTTTCATTACGGCACTCAGACGACCATCTTGATGGTAAAGCGCGATGTTAGCTTGTAGTGAACGAGAGGTGGATTTAATCACATCAAGTTTCAGCCAGCCCTTGTCGCCAGCTTGCCCTGTGTTGCCGGCTTTCATTGGCGCGTAAGAAATAAACTCACCAACGGCAGAAGGCAGGCTAGCTGCGCCGTATTTCAACCTTGCCCAAATCAGCATCGCCTGCAGCAAATAGTCTTCTGCGAACGGCTGGCATCCACCTGCATGCAGGGTGGCGATAAACGATCCGCAATCCGCATCGGCAATGGTCGGTAGCTGGCATTGTGCAAGCAAACCTGCATCATCAAAACGCTCGACAGTCTGAATGCCTTGCAGCCTCGGGCCATGAAACAGCGTACCGTTGCTGTATAGTGCTTCAGCCGTTGTGACTGGCTCGTTTGAATTTGCCGCAAAAGTCTTCGTTTGCGGCTGATCTACCGAATCAGTGACCGGTTCGACAACCAGCATCGCTTGATACTGCGGTCGACCTTGGCAGCTGATCAAGGCTTTGATTTGATCAGTGGCCTTTTTTTCAGGTGTCAGCGTCAATGTCAGGGTTTGCACATCGTCCGTTTCAAAAATCACGCCTTTCAGCAGTTTGTAGTTGCGAACGGTAACGTTCGCCCCTAGCAGTTGTTCTGCTGTTTCGCGCATCCATTGGATGGCACACACTGTCGGTAACACGGGGTTACCGGCAATGCAGTGATCCTTGATGAAAGGCATCGCTTTCGGGTCAAGGTCGCGAGTTACAGTGATGCTTTTTGTCAGCGGGCTCTTTGCTACCAGCACAGATCCCGCATTAGGCTTTTTTACAGCGTTTTCCTTGCTCTCAGCGCCTTGCATGCTCGAACCGATAAGCAGCTGAATACCTGTTTCGCTCAGAAGCTGAGTGCTGAACAATTCTGCACCCGCCTGTAGAGGGATCACGTATACCCCGCGGTCGGTGAACATTTTCTTCAGCGCAGGGTTAACCATACCGCCATCCCAAGGTCCCCAGTTGAAGCTCATGACTTTCGCTTCTGGGTGACGCGCAGAGAATTGCAGTGCGGCTTTGTTCAGGATCTCGTTGGACATCGAGTAATCGCTCTGGCCTGTATTGCCGTAGAATCCTGCTGCCGACGAGAACATCGCAACCAGTTTTAGCTTGCTGCAGTCCAGGGCGTTCATGACCGCGTCAAGGCCGCCGACTTTGGTACCGTAAACTAGGTTTAGCTCATCCAGTGTTTTGTCTTGGATGTGTTTGTCCGCCAGTACACCGGCGCCATGGATCAGGCCGGTGATTTCACCACTCTGAGACAGAGCTGTTAGTGTTTTGGCAACTGATTCACTGTTTGATACATCCAGGCTCAGGTATTCCGCAGTTGCTCCAACATTGGTAAATGCGGCTAGTGCTGCATTGATTTCAATGCTGCTTAATACCGGTTTTAATAGCGCATCGACTTTCTTCGGTGTTGGTTTGTCACCAGAAGCTTGAAGATGGGCAATTGCCGCAGGTTTTAGCGCATTCTCTTGCTTGCCTTGTGCCCACTCAGGCAGTTCGCTAGCAGAAACATGTTTGCTACGACCGGCTAGGATGAAGTGCGACTGGCATTGCTTTGCCAGTGTTAGCGCACACTCGAAAGTAACGCCCTTAGCTCCGCCAGTGACCAGTACCTTGTCGGTGTTGGTCAGCTTGGCTGCTGTGTTCTTCGTTAGCGCGGTTCCTGCCTCTACTGCCGTTAAGGTTGCTCGACCTGATTCTCCTTGGCCTGACTTGTCCTGGTTAAGTCCAGAGAAGCCAATTTCAACCGTTTGAGTATCGATATCAAATAGCTCGGTAGTGACGGCTTCTGCAAGATGGCGCGCATCAACAGCAGGAGCAATATCTAAAGCTCGGCAGAATACGTTAGGCCATTCGTGGCTTAACGTTTTAGTGAGACCAGATAGTGCCGCTTGGTTCAGCTCTGCTTTTGCTAACTGCTCTGCGTCATGGTAACCGAAGCCACCGTCGATACGGCTTACGGTAAAGAAGCTGCGACGGCCTGATGCTGCATTCAATTGGGAATGAAGCAACTTGGCAAACAAGAACGCGACTGAAATACTTTGTTTTGCATCGGCATTCAACGTTATTGCTGCGCTGTTAGCTTGTGCATCAGCACTAACAGGTTGTAGGTGAATGAATCCACCAATTTCTTTATGCTTGCTCTCAATTTCTGCAATGACAGCTGTTACGCCGGCTTCATCAACGCTTGCTAACGCGTAGCTAGCAATTTCGCTGTTTAGTGGCGAAGCGGCAGATAGAGGACTACGTACTACGGCGACTTGAAGGCCGTGAGCACTGAGCTTTTCTGCCAGTACGCCAGCATTGTGACCGTCATCGGTGATCACGATACATGCGTCTTTGGAAAAACAGTCTGCTAATTTATCTACCGCTGGTAACTTTTTTAGCGCCACCTCATTGTGAGGGGGAAGTTCTACGTTCGCTGCTTCGGCTACTGTTTCTACAACGGCTTCAACCACTGGGGCTGCTGTTGCTGTGTCTGATAGCTTGCTTTGCATATAGGTGACGATTTCGCCCAGCGTACGGCACTCCGCCAAATCTTCAGGATTAAGCTCTGGTAGTGTCGGCAACTGGTCTTGAACCGTACCTAGAATTTCTACACGCTTGATGGAATCGATACCTAGGTCTGCTTCCATGTCCATAGCCAGATCTAGCATCTCTGCCGGGTAGCCGGTTTTGTCTGCGACAACATCTAGCATGGTGCTCTGCACGTGTGTGGTATCAAGACCATTTGCTGATGGTGCTGTTGCAACAGGCGCCGCAGAAACAGTGGCTGCAGGTAGCTTGCTGTTCATGTAATCGACAATTTCGCCCAGTGTACGGCACTCGGCCAGATCTTCAGGATTCAGTTCTGGCAGTGTTGGTAGCTGGTCTTGAACTGTCCCCAGGATCTCAACACGCTTGATAGAATCGATACCGAGATCGGCTTCCATATCCATTGCCAAATCTAGCATCTCGGTTGGATAGCCAGTCTTGTCTGCAACAACGTCTAGCATGGTGCTCTGAACTTGCGCCGCATCCAGACCGCTTGCAGCAGGTGCTGATACTGGTGCTACGGATACAGCAGCAGGTAGTTTGCTGTTCATGTAATCAACGATTTCGCCCAGTGTGCGGCACTCGGCTAAATCTTCAGGGTTGAGCTCCGGAAGAGTAGGTAGCTGGTCTTGAACAGTCCCCAGGATCTCAACCCGCTTGATAGAATCGATACCGAGATCGGCTTCCATATCCATTGCCAGATCGAGCATCTCGGTTGGATAGCCAGTTTTGTCTGCGACAACTTCCAACATAGTCTTTTGTACTTGCGCCGCATTCAAGCCGCTTGCAGCAGGTGCTGATAGTGGTGCGGTTACAGATGCTGTTGTTGACACAGGCGCTGCGGATACAGTTGCAGGTAGCTTGCTGTTCATGTAGGTGACGATTTCGCCGAGGGTACGACATTCCGCCAAATCTTCAGGGTTGAGTTCAGGAAGCGTCGGTAGCTGATCCTGTACTGTACCGAGGATCTCAACACGCTTGATGGAGTCGATACCTAAATCGGCTTCCATATCCATTTCTAGATCCAGCATTTCAGTCGGGTAGCCTGTTTTGTCGGCCACGACTTCAAGCATGGTGTTCTGTACTTGGGCCGCTTCTAAGCCGTTAGACGCAACTGGTTCTGCAATAACAGAAGCTGTTGCTGCTGAGGGTGCAGTGCTTAGCTTGCTGTTCATGTAGGTGACGATTTCACCCAGCGTTCGGCACTCAGCCAAATCTTCAGGGCTAAGCTCTGGCAGATTAGGAAGCTGTTCTTGTACAGTTCCTAGGATCTCAACACGTTTAATTGAGTCGATGCCGAGATCTGCTTCCATATCCATATCAAGATCGAGCATTTCGGTCGGATAACCCGTCTTTTCAGCAACGACTTCCAGCATGACTTTTTCAGCATTGGCTGTTTGCACAGGTGCTACTAGCTGTGTTGGTGCAGCCACTGTTACTGGCGTAGGTGACGCAGGCTGCTGAACCGGCGTAATGGCCTTCGCTGGTGCTTTAACCGGTGCCGGAGCAGCTACAGGCTTAGCCGCAGGTTGAGTTGTCGCTTGAGTTACTGCCGGTGCAACTGTTTTGGGTGCTTGAGTAGCAACAGGATCAGTAGAAGTAACCGTTACTTGCTGTGCTGGGGTTGCAGTTGGCTGTGAAGTCAACAATCCTAGTGCCGAGTTATTGCTATTCGCTTGAAGCTCAAGGTAATGTGCGTGCGCTTTAAGTGTATCGGCTTGATGCTGGTGGAACATTTCCATTGAGCGTTGCAGGCTTTCAGGAATTGCTGTACCCGAAGCAGCCATCTTCGCTTGCTCTGTCATCAAGGTTGTGAACGTATCACCATACTGCTGCGGAATAGCCAAAAATTGCTGGTGAAGTTCGGCTGCCTGCTGTTGTGCGGCAAAGAATGCATGCAATGACGCATCGCTAGGAGTTAGCGGAGAAGCTGCCTTGCTGCCTTGCTGTGCAGGTGCTGACGCAGCTTGAGGCGAAACTTGAACAGGGACCTGAGCAGTAGCGGCAGGCGTTTCAGCAGGTTGCGCTGCAGCAACGGGTACTTCGCGGATTTCGGTTTTAATCACTTCTTTTTCCACAATTTTCTCAACGACTTTCTCTACGATTTCAGTTTGTGTGCTTACCGTTCCCGTTGCCAATGATTTGGCCATTTTGGCTCGGGTTGCGTCACTGATGTAATTGGTCGCGTTGAGTTTGATATTCATTGGTGATGTAGCGCTTGGCTGGGCGATATCGGCCTGGTATGGGTCGATATTGTCTAGCGTAACACCCGCAACAGCGAGTTGGACCGCGGCTAGACGTAACTGTTGATCGCTATCACCTTTCGGGTTCGGGTTGATGCTAATCGTGCAAAGATCTGCGTCTTGGTTGGCTGCGATTTTCTCGCTGAGGGTTTTCTCAACCAGTTTCTGCAGAATGTTCTTCGGACCGAACTCGATAAATACTCGGGCGCCTGCATCGTACATTGCCTCAAGCTGAGTGCTGAAACGCACTGACTGCAGCATGTGCTGCTTGAATGCTTTTTTGATGGCCTTACCATCGTTTTTATGTAGCTCGCCAGTTGCGTTGGAGTAAAGCGGCAGTGCAGGGGCACTGAATGTCGCCTTATCAATGGCGGCAGCAAATGGTTTCTGTGCGTGGGCAACCAATGGCGTGTGGAAGGCACCAGACACCGGAAGAGGGATCGCCTTGAAACCTTGCTCTGTGAGCGCCTTTGCTGCCAACTGAGCATTGTCGGTCGGGCCCGCAATAACCAGCTGTGTTGGTGCATTGTAGTTGGCGATGCTTACACCATCATACTTGCTGATGCACGTCTCGACAGCGGCTAGTTTATCTGCCTCGAGAATTACGGCATACATAGTGCCGCTATCACCTTCGGCAGGTGTGGCTGCCATGGCATGGCCACGCTCGAATGCCAGTTTGTAGTAGTCTTCCTGGGAGATAACACCAGAAGCGCACAGCGCACTGAGTTCACCAAAGCTGTGGCCCGCCACCATGTCGGCTTTGAAACCTGCTTGGGTCATTAGTGCATATTGGGCCATAGACACTACACCAATCGCACTTTGTGCATTGGCGGTATTGGTCAATGTGGCTTCTTGAGCGGCTGTGTCTTGCTTGTTGAAGACAGGAATAGGGAAAAGCACCTGAGACAATGGTGTTTTATTATTCTGTCCAAAGACTTTATCAGCGTTAGCCAGCTGCTGGCGCGCCTCTGGGTAATGACAAGCCAGTTCACGGCCCATATTGAGATATTGGGAACCTTGGCCGGCAAACAGTGCTGCGACTTTTGCCGAACCTTTTTCATTCACAAGGGCTGTTTCACGGTAGCTGGTGCCGTTTGGCAGCTGCCAGTGTGTTTTGGTCTGGCTTTCAAGTGTTGAAATAGCTTGGGTCAGCTGAGCCTGAAGCTCTTGGCCTGTTTTAACCACTAAGCCTAGACGTGCATGGCTGCTGTCAATGTCGCGCAAACCGTGAGTCTTCGCCAGTGCTTCTAGAGCAATTTTGTTGCTTGCGATATTTGCTGCCGTTTCTTTCAGGCTTGCAAGAAGTGCTTCACGAGATGCCGCGCTGAACAGCAATGTTTGCGCAACTTCACGCTGGCGATATTTGTCACCACGGGCATGCTCTTGGGTGTACTCTTCCAGTACGATGTGGAAGTTGGTGCCGCCGAAACCAAACGAGCTGATACCCGCACGGCGTGGAGTACCATCAACACGCTGCATCCATGGACGCGTCTGGGTATTGAGGTAGAAAGGCGAGTCTTCAATTTCCAGCTTTGGATTCGGGCTGGTTACATTGATTGTCGGCGGCAGCACTTTATGGTGCAGCGCCAGCGCGGCCTTGATTAAACCTGCGGTACCCGCTGTCGATTTGGTATGGCCAATCTGCGATTTCACCGAACCCAATGCGATGTGTTGCTTTTGGTCGTTGTTTTCGCTGAATACCGAACTCAAGCCTTTGAATTCAGCGACGTCACCTGCTGCAGTTCCTGTACCGTGGGCTTCTAACAGACCAAGTGTATGAGGGGCAAAACCAGCATCATCATAAGCTCGCTTCAGAGCCTTTGCCTGACCTTCAGGGCGGGGCGCATAGATACTTTTAAACTTACCGTCTGAAGATGCACCGACACCTTTGATGACCGAGTAGATACGGTCGCCATCGCGTTCAGCGTCTTCCAGGCGTTTCAGCGCAATCATGCCGATGCCTTCACCAATCATCATCCCCTTTGAATCAATATCAAATGGTTGGATGGTTTCGTTGGTGGTGAATGCCGGTGTTTTCGAGAAACTCATGTACATGGTCGGTGAGTTATCGGTACAGACACCGCCAGTGATCATCATCTCGCTGCGGCCGTCAACCAATTCCCCAAGTGCCATGCGAAGTGCAGCAAGAGAGCCTGCACAGGCAGCATCGACAACGCAGTTGATACCGCCAAGGTCAAAGCGGTTTGCGATACGGCCTGCGATAACGTTGCCCAGTGAACCCGGGAATGAATTCTCTTCCCAGTGAATGTATTGATCTTGGAACTTCTTGATCAGCATCTCACTGTCTTCGTCATTGATGCCGCTGCTCTTGAAGACTTTCTTCAAGACAGGATACTGAAGACGCGCATTCAGGCTCTGGCTGATCTTCTGACCACCGCCAACGCCCAAAGTAATACCGATTTTGTCACGGTCATAATCTGCCGGCAGTTTGGCATCTGCCAATACTTCTTTGGCGACGATCAAGGACAGAAGCTGCGAGGTGTCAGTCAGCTCTAGAATATTGGGCGGTAGACCAAACTCCATAGGATTGAAATCCACTTCCGGCATGAAGCCACCACGTTTGCAGTAAGACTTATCCGGTGTGCTCTTGTTAGCATCATAGTAATCTTCGGGACGCCAGTGCGTATCAGGCACTTCAGTGATAGCGTCAATTTTTTCGTTGATCAAATCCCAGAACTTATTCAGGTAGCGAGAGTTTGCGAAGATACTTGCCATGCCAACAATAGCAACTGGCATGTCTTTTAGACGCTTGTTGAGTCGCTTGTCTTCTTGCGATTCAGGCGTGTTATTTGGGGTTTGGCTCATTATGAGTCTCCACTGAACACCCGAAAGCCGGGTGTAAAAAATTCGTGTGGGTGTTGCGGACAGGCAACGTGTGAAAATTGAATAGGTTGAGGTGTAATAAAAAGTGCAATAACTGGTGTGGAAGCACACAAGCTAGGAAGTGATTGGTCGCAGCAAAGCACCGGAGTGCGCTAGTAAAAGAAATATGCATATCAGCAGTAGCATACTTCTGGTATTCGACGATGTGCGATAGTGCTTTCATCTGTATAAGTCGTATCCATCATAATCCTGCTGAACTACTGCTGTGATTATCAGAAAAGGAGGTACTTACCATCCGTTATGAAAGCCAGCTAAATCCGTTGATGGGGCAGCAGCCTACCCGAGCTCGCTTTTCGTTACAATCGTCTGAACGGGAGGTAGGATCTCTTCAGACCAGTTCAAAATTTCAATTTTTGATTTATCGTATTATCAATATCCATAACATCTTGAATTGAAATGATTATTTAATCTTTATTAGTGTAAATACTCGGTTTTTCACAAAAGTATGATCTACGCCCCAATTTTGCAAATAAGTGTGATCTGCTATCAGAAAGAAAGGCTGGAGAGGTGCGGTGAACAAAAAAATGCTGCTATGCGTGACGTTGAGCTGCTGAGTCTATTCCAACGTGCATACTACATTGGACTTACCGCATCTGAGGCAGGTTTTTGCTCTGTTATTTTCAATCTAAAGCAGTCACAATAGGAGCGCTTTTTCTACGTTCCATTTTCCACTTTTTATTTGCCTGGTACTTATATTGTCATCACCTTCTGTTGTTCATCTCTGGTTTTGTCCTCTTGGAAATATTGATGATGTTCGGTCATCCGTTGACGCTTTAAAGCAATGTCTCTCTGATGACGAGCTAGAGAAAGTAGCTCGTTACCGTCAACCAGAAATGCGAGAGCAGGCGTTGTATGTACGTGGGTGTCTGAGGGTAATTCTGTCACAATTTGCCACGGTGTTACCCCATGAATGGCGCTTTGAATATGGTGAAAAGGGCAAGCCGCGGTTATGTGAAAAGCAGCGTAAACTTACTGGGCTGGAGTTTAACCTTAGCCATAGTGGCGACCACTTGCTGGTAGGGATCATCAAATCAGGAAAAGAGCCTATAGCCTTGGGGGTGGATATCGAACATGCCAGAGCGAGCCTGGATATTTACCCGATACTCAACAATTATTTTTCACCACAGGAAGCCGATACGTTACTGGCCTTACCGTCAGAGTGGCAAAGCCCACGCTTTTTTGACCTTTGGGTATTAAAAGAATCAGTTATCAAGGCGACAGGGCTTGGGCTGGCACAATCGCTGAAATCGTTTGAGTTTGATCTGTCCACCGTGAGAGCAGACAGACAGGAAAAACTGCCGTTAGTTGACTCTGGTGCGGTCGCTGGTCCTGATTGTTGCGGGGAGCTGGAACTGTATAGAGATATTGGTTTACGGCTTATTGATGATAGCGTTCATACAGAGGCATTATCGACGCAGTGGCAAATCTGTCTGGGAAGAGTCGACGAGCAGTACCGCTTTGCGGTGGCATTGTCGGATTCGGCAAAGCCATTGCAGCCGATGAAGGTATTGCAGATGCAGATAGAGGCGTGCTGGCTCAGTCCAAGCCAGCTACTAGCGTTACACTCAATCGGATGAAGGCTGGCCAGTATTAGCTTGGCATGATTAGCCAGACATTATTTATTAGTCGGCCATCATTGACAGTAGAATGTCTTCGGGAACAGGCTGTAATCGTTTTTCTTTATCCAAACAGACCATTTCGATGTCACCAACAACAGCGGCGCGGGTGGCTCCCGGACGCCAGACTTCTTGACGCCACAGGGTCTTGTATTTGCCGTCTAGGGTGAAAGTGGTGCGAATATCGCAAATTTCTGCAAACTCAACGCCATCCTGGAAAGTCATGTTGGCTTTATAGACTGCAAATCCTAGCCCGTGCTCGTTCCAAAGTGCAGCCAGTTTATCGCTATCAATAACGTGTTCGCGTGCACGTTCGAAATATTTGAGAAAGTTAGGGTGGTATACTACTCCTGAATGGTCAGTATCTTCGTAGTAAATTTGTACCGGGTGGTGATATACCTTACTCATATCGTTCTCTGTCTCTTTATTTATCAGGTGGATCTATACTGTTCCTGCCTGCGCAAGAATAGATACCAAGATTGGCACTTTACAGCACGTTTGCCACTAACATAATATATTTTGCACTGGTCATATGAGCCTGCCTACCTCTCGTTATCTGGCAGTTTCTATTGAATCCTCTTTCTTTTCTTGCTCCAATGGCGCGCAAGTTAAGCATAAATAATGACGATCGGTGCCGTTTTGACCGAGATAGTGAGCAGTTACATAGTTGAATGAAATATTCCCGCGTTTTTATCAATAGTCTGGCTTACGAGCTAGCACCACAAGTGGTCTCAAGTTCTGAGTTAGAATCTCGTTTAGCTCCCTTATACCAGAAGTTTCGAATCCCGATGGGGCAACTTGCCGCATTAACCGGGATCGAAGAGCGCCGTTGGTGGCCCAAAGGACACGTATTGTCCGATGGCGCACTCGCAGCAGCCCGTAAAGCAATTGATGAAACGGGTGTCCGAGTCGAAGATCTAGGTGCTGTTGTTTATACCGGCGTATGCCGCGATCAACATGAACCTGCCACCGCTTGTCGAATTGCCTCTGAGCTAGGCGTATCGAGCAATACTGCCATTTACGATATCAGCAATGCCTGCCTTGGCGTGCTTTCTGGCATTTTAGATATTGCCAACCGTATCGAGCTGGGACAGATCAAAGCCGGTCTGGTTGTTTCCTGTGAGTCAGCCCGCCATATTGTCGATATTACCATTGACCAGATGTTGGCTGAGCCGACCATGCAGAACTTTGCCCAGTCGCTGGCAACCCTGACAGGCGGATCCGGAGCTGTCGCTGTATTGCTAACTGATGGTAGCCTTCCTCTACAAAATACGCGCCAGCATCAACTGCTGGGGGCGAGCCACTTATCAGCACCCGAGCACCATGACCTCTGCCAATGGGGCTTGCAGGAAGTTGGCCCGCAGCTGTTCCGCGAGTACATGCGTACCGATGGTGTAAGCTTGCTCAAGGAAGGTGTCCAGTTAGCACGTGACACCTGGGCGCATTTTCTTGAGCAACGCAATTGGGTAGTCGACCAGGTTGATAAGGTTATTTGTCACCAAGTGGGGGCATCTAACCGGAAACAGGTGCTAAATGCATTGAATATCCCCGTTGGTAAAGAATTTCCAACCTATCGCCTGATGGGGAACATGGGCAGCGTTTCCCTGCCTGTTACTGCGGCGATGGCGCATGATCATGGCTTTTTGAAACCAGGCAACAATGTGAGCTTCCTCGGTATAGGAAGCGGGCTTAACTGCATGATGTTGGGCCTTAAGTGGTAGCAACCAGTAACTACCGAACAGTACAGAATAAGGATGGTCATGTTAGACACATTGTTTCCCTTTAAGCGCAATTATTTAGACCGGAATGGTCACAAGCTCCATTATCTTAATGAAGGGCAAGGTGAGCCAGTTGTGATGGTTCACGGTAATCCTAGCTGGTCGTTCTATTACCGTAATTTGGTAACGGCGTTAAGCGATAACCACCAGTGCATCGTGCCTGATCACATCGGCTGCGGTTTGTCTGATAAGCCGGATGATGATGGGTATGATTACACCCTGAACAATCGTATCGATGATCTTGAAGCCTTGCTGGACCATTTGAATGTAAGGGAAAATATCACGCTTGTTGTTCATGACTGGGGCGGGATGATCGGTATGGGCTATGCGGCCCGTTATCCGGATCGAATTAAGCGTTTGGTGGTTATGAACACAGGCGCATTTCATTTGCCGGAGTCAAAACCTTTCCCTTGGGCATTGTGGATTTGTCGTAATACATTACTGGGCACGGGACTGGTACGTGGTTTCAATGCGTTTTCGTCTATCGCCTCATATGTTGGCGTAAAGCGTAAACCGATGAGCCCGGAAGTACGTAAAGCCTATGTCGCGCCGTTTAATTCGTGGGCGAACCGGATTTCAACTTTGCGTTTTGTTCAGGATATTCCGCTGCGGGAAGGTGACAGAAACTATCAGTTAGTCTCGGAGATCGCGGCAAGTTTACCGGCTTTTTCTAAGGTACCGACACTAATCTGCTGGGGGCTTAAAGACTTCGTCTTTGATAAGCATTTTCTGGCTGAGTGGCGCGAGCAGATGCCGCATGCAACCGTGCATGAGTTTGCCGATTGCGGTCACTATATTCTTGAAGATGCGAGCGATGAGGTTGTACCGCTCATCACTGATTTTTTGAACGGCGCGCAGTCAAATGAGATATGCCCCTAATGGATGTCGAGCATCAGGCTAATATATGCCGTCATCTGAAACGAGCGGCGAAGGAAACCCCTGAGTCGCTCGCGGTTGCAGTGCAAAAGAGACTGCTGACAGGCAAGTATCGTTATCAAGAACTAAGTTTTGGTGAGCTAGATGCAGACAGCGATCGTATTGCTCGGGCATTAGCCGGTTATGGCATTGCAAGGGGTATGAAAGCGGTGTTGATGGTAACCCCCAGCCTTGATTTCTTTGCCCTGACGTTTGCCCTGTTTAAAGCAGGTGTGATCCCAATCCTTGTTGACCCCGGTATGGGGATAAAGAACCTCAAACAGTGTTTTGCCGAGGCGGAGCCGGATGCATTTATCGGGATCCCGAAAGCACATATTGCGCGCTGCTTGTTCGGTTGGGGCAAACCGAGTGTCCGTCGTTTGTTGACAGTCGGTGGCAGTGAACTTTTTGCCAGAGCTTTGGGCGGTATTAGCTTGAAGGCGCTGCTGAAAGCTGGAGCCCAAACGCCGGCGGTCTCTCGAGTTTCAAATGAAATGGCATTGCTCGGTAATGACGAGATGGCCGCGATACTGTTCACCAGCGGCAGCACCGGAACGCCCAAAGGCGTGGTGTATACCCATGCCATGTTCGAGGCGCAAATCAATGTGCTAAGAAACGATTATGGCATTGTTCCCGGTGAACGCGATCTTGCGACATTCCCGTTGTTTTCTCTATTCGGGCCGGCACTCGGTATGGCATCAATTGTGCCTGATATGGATGCCAGCAAACCGATCACCGCCAATCCAGCCAACCTTTTTGCCGCCATTGAGCAATACCAGTGCAGCAACATGTTTGTGAATCCGGCGCTTATTGAACGGCTAGGACAAGCCGGAGTAGCTCTTTCGCATACTTTGCCCAGTATTCGGCGGGTGATTTCTGCCGGTGCGCCGGCGACAATTTCATCCATTGCCCGTTTTAGCAAAATGCTGAATGACGGTGTCGAGGTACTGAACTCGTACGGTGCGACAGAATCATTACCATTGACGATGATTGGCAGCGAACAGTTGCTAAATACCACCGATGTTACCGACAGCGGTGGTGGCATTTGTGTCGGCAAACCTGTTGATGGCGTCGATGTGGCGATCATTGCGATCACCGAGGATTCGATTCCTGCATGGGACGAGGCGCTTCGGTTACCTGCAAATACGGTTGGGGAAATAGTCGTGAAGGGGCCGATGGTCAGCAGTGGTTATTATCGCCGAGCCAGCGCGACAGAGCATGCCAAGATCCTCGATAGTTATACTGGAACGAATGATGCTGGTGCGAGCGATACTAGTCCGAATAAACCGAGTGTTCGCCACCGCATGGGAGATTTAGGTTATCTCGATCTGCATGGCCAGTTGTGGATGTGTGGTCGCAAGGCTCACCGTGTCGAAGCCAATCGTGTTGATTCGAAGTACGACGAACATTCCTATTTCTCGATTCCGTGTGAGCGTATTTTCAATACCCACCCAAAAGTTAAACGTACTGCGTTAGTCAGTGTTGAAATCAAGGGCGAAACGGTTCCCTTATTGTGTGTGGAACTAGAGAAAGGGATTGAGCTTGGTCAGTCAGAGCAAGCGATAAATGGTTTTTACGATGAACTAAGAGCTATTGGCGCGAAACATCGCCAGACTGCCGGTATTGTTGATTTCCTTATTCATCCCGATTTTCCTGTTGATATTCGCCACAACGCAAAGATTTTCAGAGAGAAACTTGCCGTCTGGGCGCAGCACAAAAAAGGCACTAGATAGTGAGTGATCAAACTACCTCCGTTAACGTGACAGACCATGATCTCCAGCCTGAAGAATCAAGGGCGCTGCAAGCATTGGCGCAGAAGGTCTGCCATGCATTTGTAACAGGTGCCGGAGGCTTTCTGGGCAAAGCCATCTGCCGCTACCTGCGAGCCGCGGGGATTGAAGTAACAGGGTTTGCTCGCGGTAGCTATCCGGATCTTGAGTTGATGGGTGTCCGGATGGTGAAGGGAGATATTTGTGACAAACCGGTACTGCTGGCTGCGATGCAAGGCTGTGATGCGGTTTTTCATGTTGCATCAAAGGCGGGGGTCTGGGGGGAAAAAGACGATTACTTTCACCCGAACGTGGATGGTGCGCGCAATATCATTGAAGCTTGCCAGGCGCTTGATATCGATAAATTGGTTTATACCAGTACACCCAGCGTGACGTTTGCGGGAACAGATGAAGCGGGCATTGACGAGTCGGCCCCCTATGCCGACAGCTACCTCAATTATTATGCCGAATCAAAAGCTATCGCCGAACAATTGATACTCAAGGCAAACCACAGCACGTTAAGTACCGTAGCGCTGCGTCCTCACCTAATTTGGGGGCCCGGTGATCCCCATCTTGTTCCACGGGTGATTGAGCGCGCTCAGGTGGGCCGGTTGAAGCTGGTCGGCAAGGAAGATAAATTGGTCGATACAATTTATGTTGATAATGCCGCCTATGCCCATATTCTTGCTGCCGTTAATTTGGCCGGAGAGGAAAAAAACTGTGCCGGAAAGGCCTATTTTCTTAGCAATGACGAACCTATTACTATGGCGGCGATGCTGAAAAAAATCTTGGCCTGCGCCGACTTACCCGAGGTCGAAAAACGTGTGCCGGCCGGTGTGGCTTACTGTGTCGGAACACTGTTGGAGTGGGTATATGGTGTGTTAGGTAAAACTGACGAACCTATTATGACCCGTTTTGTGGCACGGCAGCTGTCAACCAGCCATTATTTTGATATCACAGCGGCCAAGCGAGATCTTGGTTATACGCCGCTGGTTAGTATTGATGGCGGAATGGATAAACTAAAAGACTCGCTCGTTAATAAGTTATAGCCTCAAGCTACATAGTCCCAAATATATTGTCCTGAAGCGTTATCGTATACAGACCAATCCCATGGGTCTGGTACATGTTGATTGGCCCTTCGATAGGGTTCTTTCTTGCATCTCCAAGTGGCAAATACGGAGTCGCTTGGTTTCCGCAATAATCATAGTTTTCCCTAATAGTTGCTGGTCAGGTTACTGGGCCGCTTCCTTGTTGGTTCTTGCTGCCAGTTTGTTGGCCAGCGAGTGCAGTTCCGGCAGCATCCGTTGGATCAGATGAAGTTGCTGTAACACCATACGGACCGACGTACAGTCTTCATCACGCCACTGGGCAAGGCGTTGTTCGAGTTCGGTATCCGTACTTGGGGCCTGGCTACAGTGGTTACCGTCTAGTTGTTCTGCCAGACACTCCAGGTGTGCGTGGATCTGGCGGTGCGCCTTCGCAACCAGATGATGAGTGTGCTCGTCATCAAGTTGGGTTCGGTGGGCGCCCAAGGCCGAAATATAGCTCAGCATTGCGTGGTTGAGAGTCAGAAAACGGAAGCTTTCGTCTGTGGCCATCCGGTAACGTCCGGGTTCGGCCAACATATTGCTGATCGCGGTACTAAGCTGGGCATCGGTATTGTGGGCATCGCGACGGGCTATGCGGTAGTTCAGGCTGTCCTTTTTGCCGATCCGGTATTGGCCGATGATTTGACCAAGGTAGTCGCGGTTGGTGGTAATAGCAGAAGCCATCACCTTGTGCAGTCTGTTTGCCTGCCAGTCAGGAAGAATAAAGCTAACAGCCAATACAGCTAGCAAGCAGCCGAGTAACGTATCGCCTAGGCGCGGCAGGATAACAGCGTAGCCTTCGCCAAGCTGGTTGAAGCAGAATAAGACCAATAGGGTGATAAAGGCGGTTGCCAACCCGTAGCGAACCGTGCGAAAGGCAAAGAACAATACTCCGGCCAGCACCATTAGTACCAGCTGGCCTTCTTGGCCCGGAAACAGATACAGCAGTGGGATCCCTGCCAGCAGGCCGCCAAGCGTACCCAGTACCCGTTGTACCAGCTTCTGTCGGGTGGCACTGTAGTTTGGTTGGCAGACGAACAAAGTGGTCAGCAGGATCCAGTAGCCACGCTCAAGTTCCAGAGCCTGAATACAGCCGTAGCCAACGGTTAAGGCTATCGCCATTCGTAATGCGTGGCGGAAGAGCATTGAGTCCGGTTTAAGCTGGCTGGTGATCCGCTGCCAGCGTGCTTTCATATTGCGCGCTTCGTTGTCGGCCAGTTCGATATCGCTGCCTGTCTGGGCAACGTCGGGGTTGCTGACATTTGAAAGTTGGCGTTCTACCGTCGCGAGGTTATTGAACAAGTATTCGAGCTGGATCAAGAATGTTCGCCATTGCGGATTGTGCTGGCTTTTCAGGTACAGCAGCGACTCCTGCAACTCATCGAGGGCCCTGACGCTGTCAGCTCCGTGCCGATACGGTTTTCCCAACGCCAGAGCGTGCGAAATCTCGCGACAGGCACTGGCCTGGCTGGTGAGTAACCGCTGAAAACGGAACAAAACATCACTGCGCTGAAAAGCGGCGGATAAATCTTGATAGCGGTAGTGCGATGAGCTCGCTCGCTCATGGATATCCTGAGCCAGAAAGTAAATCTTAAGAAATTTGTCACCAGTTTCATTCGGCTGCCCTCGGCGCGCACGATGAAGCAAGGTGGCTTTGGCACCATTAAGTGCCGCAACGACCCGGGCGTTTTGTCCGGCAGCTTCCAGCCGAAGCGGTTGTGGGACCATGTTGGTCACCGGCTCGAATAGTTTGCTCTTGCTGTCGAGGTAATGGGCAAACTCGTTAAACACAGCGGCCAGGCTTTGTTGTACCGGCTGATTAGGCCAGAGAACTTGCCATGTCAGGGAGAGCAAGCCATACCAAGATGCCCCTGCCAGCAACAGCATCGGTTGATACCAGAGGTTGGCACTGTTGTCGGCTCCGAGCATGGTATAGACCGCCAACAGAAGCGATGCAAAAGCGATGCTGGCATAGCGTGCTCCCATTGCGCCCAGCATAATAAAACCAAAGGTTGAGCAGAACAGGCCGACGGCGAACAAGAACGGGTAATCAAACAGAATCTCTATCGAAAACGATGCAATGAGAAAACAGGCCAATGTCATTACCAAGGCTTTGATTCGCCCGGTCAAATTATCGTCGGTTTCTGCAAGAGCAGCAGCAATGATGCCCAATACCAGCGGTGTGACTTCGGTAGTGGCGTCCAAATACCAGCAGGGGAGTGCGATCCCAACTAGCGCGATAAGAACTCGAATACTGTAGTTAATTCTGTCATTCGCCCAATAGCGGCGTAAAGCAAGTTTTAAGCGGCTGGTTTGCATGTCGGCTCAGTTAGTTAGATGATGTGCTAAAGATATCAAGTTCATATCGTTAAGGGTATAAAGCCCCAATAAAAATAGTGACTAACGTATTTATTAGCAGAAATTTTACTCAAATGACTGTTCTGGCGCTATGGCCTAACGGGAGTTCTTGCTACTCTTTACCTGTTTTTTGAAAAGCTTTTGGTGGCAGCATGCGTTTAACAGCCAGTTGGCTAGCACAGTGGTTGGTTCAGGGTGATTATTGCAGTATTGAATTGGGTGAGAATAGCCTGATTTTGGATAGTCAGACTGAATCAGAAGAAATCCCATTTGATGATTGGGATGGCGCGATTGCTGTACATCGTGGGGTGATCTGGGGATCATTGGAAATCACCTCTGCCGATCAGGCGTATTGCTGGACAGTACACGGGTTGCCGTGGAATCAATGCAAGCAGTTTGCCGCTATCCTTTTGGATGCTTACCGCAACTGGGCCCAAGGCCGGGTTGAGAAGCTTGATGATGTGTTGCCCAATATGCTTCACCGCATCGATGCGTTTATTGGACAAGCAACGTATTTGCGTCAGTCTGAACATCATAATCTTAATCAGTTCCTCCAGCATTCATTGGCGGAGACGGGGCTCTCCCATGAACTTGCCACTTCGTTTCGTCCAATGGCATTTGAGAAAGTTACCCCCTGGCTGGAAGACAACGTCGACTGGGTTGAACAGACCAATAAACAATGGTTGCATCAGGAAGCGGAAAAGTGGTCTTCCTGGTTTGATAAATTCGAGTCATCCCCTCTAAATGAGTCACAGCGGGAAGCTGTGTTAATCAATCAGGACCATAATTTGGTGTTGGCGGGAGCCGGTACCGGTAAAACCAGTGTGCTGGTTGCACGGGCTGGCTATCTGGTTGCTAATCAGGTTGCCCAACCAGAAGAGATCCTGATGCTGGCTTTTGGTCGTAAAGCTGCGGACGAGATGGGCGAACGGCTGGGCCAGAAAGTGAACAACAATATCAAGGTTGCGACTTTTCATAGTTTAGGCACCCAGATTATCAAGTCGGTAGAAGGTGAGCAGCCGAATGTTTCACCTCTGGCGCTGGACGAAAGGGCCAGAGTTAATTGGATTGCTCAAATGCTGACAGAACAATGGCAGACAGCTGCTTCTGCAAAACGTTGGCAAAAACACCTGACCCAGTGGCGAATCCCCGGATTCAAATCAGACAACTCGATGGAGAAGCAGGCTAAAAGCGAGCAGCTGGCTGCTTGGATCTGGCGTCATATCGAGCTTATCGGTCAGCGTGGTGCAAACAAGTCAGAGCTAAGTCAATGTATTGAAGCTAACGAAGGTAATACCTCGAAGCAAAGGATGAAGAGCGAGCTGGCTCTATTATGGCCATGTTATCGGGCATACCAGCAGCACCTGAAAACCAGTAAGCAGATTGACTTTAACACCATGATCCAAAAAGCGGTGGAGTATGTGGCGGAAGGGAAATTTGTCCCTCAGTGGCGTTTTATTATGGTGGATGAATACCAAGATATCTCGCCAAACCGACTGGCGTTGATAGAAGCGTTGTGTCAATCGGTGCAGGGTGAGCAGACCCGTCCGACTCTATTTGCAGTTGGCGATGACTGGCAGGCGATTTACCGTTTTGCCGGCGCGGATGTTAACTTGACGACAGGTTTCGAAAAGCGCTTTGGGTCGAGCCACATTACTGAACTTGGAACAACGTATCGTTTTAACAGCATGATCGGTGAAGTTGCCAACACGTTTATTCAGCAAAATCCTCAGCAGCTGAAAAAGGACCTAACGAGTTTCAAGAAGCAAAAACGCAAGGCGGTGACGCTGTTGTGCCAGGATTTGCTGGAGCAGGAGCTGGTACAGCTGGCGTCGCAAAATAGTAATCCTACATCGGTGTTGTTGCTTGGGCGCAATAACAACCAACGCCCGGAAAAACTGAAAGAGTGGCAGAAACAGTGGCCGCAGCTAGCACTGAATTTTATGACCTGCCATGCCAGCAAAGGCCGAGAAGCCGATTATGTGTTCATGCTTGATGTTAACAAAGGTGTTTTCCCGGCTCCCGATCGTGAAACAGGTTTGGCCGGTTGCTTGCAGGCCAGAAATGAGCCTTTTACTGATGCTGAAGAACGCCGCTTGTTCTATGTTGCTCTAACGCGAGCAAAGAAGCATGTCTGGGTATGCGCGGATCCGGATAAAACGTCATCGTTTATCAATGAGCTCATTGATGAAAAGTACCCGGTAATGAACAAAATTAAACGGATGAAGGCAGCAAAGAGCTAGCGGTTTCGACTAAGTAATGGCGTGGATTGAGCAGAGGTAAAATCAGGGCTGGTCGAGCGTGACGACAAGCTTGCCACTGTGTTGTTGCTGTTTCAGTATTTTTAGCCCTTCAGCGAGTTCTTCGAATGGCAGGATCTGATCGATCATCGGATCCAGCTTCCCTTCGGCAATCATGTTACTAAGCGTGTTACCGATATCAGCCAGATGATGAATATGCTCCAGCGTACCGTGGGCATAAGTGCCATGCAGTGCGACCTCGTGCAGGCTAATCGCCTTGGTTGTGGCCAGCAGGGGAACCTGGTTAAATTGATCGGCGATCATCACAATTTCACCGTTGTAGCGAATGAGGGCACTCATGATGCTGCCCGATTTTGCCGAAACACAGTCTATAACCGCATGGACGAGTTGATCTTCCGTTAATTCAATCAACCGCATCGCTACATTATCAGTGCGAGGATCAAGTACGGCATCGACGCCATATCCAAGCAACCGATGATGATGCCGCTTTTCGGCAATGGCATAGACGGTTGCTCCGGCGAGTTTTGCCAGCTGCACGGCAAATCCTCCAACACCTCCGCCAGCTCCTGTAATCGCAATTCTTTGTCCGGGCCGGACATCCAGTTTATCGTGGACAGCCAGCCAGGCGGTATAGCCAGCGCAGGGCAGGGCCGCTGCCTGCTCAAAGCTTACCTGTTCAGGAATGCGGCTTAGGGCGTGTGCCTTGACCGTGGCGTAGTTGGCAAAACCTCCGGCCTGTCGGGGATCGGCAAAACAGACCACTCGATCACCGGGCTGAAAGTGTGTGACATCTTTACCGACAACAGCGATGGTGCCGGCAATATCCAGCCCGATAATTTGCGGGTACTCCCATGTTGCATAGCCCCAATTCGTAAGCTTATAGTCGATTGGATTAAGTCCGGCCGCCATTACTTGGATACAGACTTCATTAGCGGCAGGTGCCGGCTTCGCTGCGCGGGAAAGTATCAGGCAGTCGAGTCCTTCCGGTTGGCTTAGTTTCCATGCTTTCATGTATCACCACTTGCATCTTTTATAGTTATGTTTTTTATAAACATAGGTCAGATTTAGCTACTTGGATGATAAGGAGTGAGAATATGTCGGTTAAGTCGAGATCCAGGTTAATAAAATAAAAAAAGCCTTCTCTGTAGAGAAGGCTTTGAAATGCTTTTGGACCAAACAGTCACCGTTTAGTCTAGGCGTTCAGACAGATAGGCCTTATAGTCTGGAATTTCAATCTCAACTTCTTCGACGAGTTTTGGCGATGAAATCATGAAATTTGCACTGGCACGGTTTGTTGCAACCGGGATGTTCCAGACAGCAGAAATACGCAGTAGTGCCTTTACATCCGGATCGTGAGGAACGGCATTGAGTGGATCCCAGAAGAAAATCATCATGTCGATTTTCCCTTCGGAGATTAGCGCGCCAAGCTGCTGATCACCGCCCATTGGACCACTGAGCAAACAATTTACTTCAAGGCCGGTTTCGCGGGAGAGCAAATGACCAGTTGTGCCTGTTGCGTATAAAGTATGATTCTTTAACTTGTCCTTGTGCTCTACTACCCAACGCAGAAGATGCGTTTTACAGTTATCATGTGCTACAAGTGCAATGTGCTTGTTGGCTTGCATTTTGCGGGTCGTTATGTGCATCCAGGACTCCACTTTGATGGTGAGAATATTACCGATTCAAAAACTATTAACATTAATATCAAAGCCCACCAGAGAAGTACAACCGAAAGAGTTGAAATCAAAGGTGGGTAACATTAATCGGCCTATTGGGTATAGTTAGGTTCCGTTTGGGTACAATAATATGTCACAAAATCATAGTGATGCGATGGCCTATAGTATATTAACGCTGGACCTTGTGGTCCAAGACACTAAAGGCTGGTCGAAACTCTGCTGGTGATAAAGAATCGGTTATCACTTCTTTAGGCAGGTGCGTTGGAGTTAGCCATTCAATTTTCGGTGACAGGTCTCGTTCGATGGGTTTGTGCTCAAGGTGACGTACAGCCTGATCGAGCGATAGCATTGCCTGTTGGGCCATTTTATCAGTGGGGGCGAATAATATTTTCCCTCGGCGTAATCCACGATAGACACCATGACTGAGATAGGTCGATACAATATTGATCTCGCTCGACTTGCCGTTGGCTCGTAATTCACTGATTGCGACCTCTGCGGCAACTGCGCCACCGACGATATAATCGAAGTGTTGTCCGCTGGCAAATAGCCGCTGGATTAGGTTGCGTTGCAGTTCTTTGCTGTTATCGGCCCACAAGGTTGTAATGATATTGATATCACTATCTTTGACCGCATCCAGAAACCCTTGGGTTACTGGTTTAGTTCCGCCTCGCTTTGAAGGACCCGGCAACCAGGCAATATTAACGATGCCGCTTCCTCGAGGATGGCGCTTGGCAAGAAACTCACCTGCAGCCTGGCCCATTTCGTACCAATCTACCCCTACTTTTGCGGTGATATTTTTCCGGATATCGGGATCGGCGAGATCAATATCGTTGATAGTGGCAAACACCGGGATCTCTCCTGTCAGCCGAGACAGGATGCCTTGATAGGCGGTACTGTCCACGGTTCCGAGAATAATGGCATCGGCCCCCCATTGTTGACAGTCCATGATCTGCGTTTGCTGTTTTTCAAGGTTCGGGTAACCGCCAGCCTCTAATACTTTGAGTTCTATCCCGAGTTTTTTTGCATGTTCAACCATGCCGTAGTTGACGGAAAGCCAATAGGAATCTTTTAGATGCGGGTACACACTACAAACCTTCCAGGACTTTGAAGACGTTTCTAACGGTTGATAATCAATCGTGCGTGACTGTTTATTGCCGGCAAAAGGAGGCTTATGGGCAATTATTTCCACGCCATAAGCCGAGTGGAAAGAAAAAAAGAGTAATAGGAAAGAAAAAATACGTATTTTATTCATGATTAATAGCATCTATACCGTCATCGCTGGCAAAATAGTAATGCTTTATTATGTGTGGTTAAACCTAATTCTTTCTATTGTGGTTCTTCTGTATGACATTCACTCCAAGCGGCATCGGTCGAAAATTACTTATTGCCTTCTCTGTGATGGCCGGGCTGATGATAATTGCTGCGGTTATCGGCGTGGCTGGTTTCTCTTTGGTCGCCAAAACCGAGCGAACGGTTATTAATTCTGCGGTACCGGCATTGGCCGAGGCACGTGAGCTTTCTGATTTGAGTACCCGGATTATATTTACTGCGCAAGTATTGGCTAAGTCGACCAATGAACGAGAGCGGGAACGTCAGGGAAAAGCGCTGACTATTCATATAGAAGGATTGAAACATAGCTTGCGCGAGCTGGAACAGTACTCTTTCGAGTCTACCTTGGTGGGTAAGCTGGAAGGTGATGTGAAAAGGATTGTCGATAACCTCGCTATGTTGGGCTTGCTTGTCGGACGAAAAATCGATTTACAGGCTCAGGTAAATTCACTGACCAAAGAAATGGCTAGCGCCACGATGCAGATAGACTCGCTGTCTCAGTCACAGGTTTCTAATGCCAATACAATTGCTGTAGCGAATGTCTCCCGTATTTATGACCTTGTTGATGCTGGTGATACTCCGGCGGTTTTTAAGGCGCTGGATAGTTTGGTCGAGGTAGATATGGATCTCACCGAGCGTTTGTTTGAACTGCGATTTTTATCTTTGCAGGTGATCAACATGCTTGATGACTCCAACCGGGTAGACAGCATTACCGTGTTGTCAGCAATCAAGGATCGCTACAACAACGCGGTTTCGGTGATGCATCACCGAGTGAAGTCAGTGGAGGATCCTAGCCGGTCGGTACAGCTATTGGCGCTAACTCAAACCTTAAATCGCGGTGGATTGCTATTTGGCACCCAAGAACAACTGCTGTATGCCAAGAAAGATGTTGAAAGAATGGAACAGCAGAATTTGGTTATGTTTCAACAGCTTAATCAGACTGTGGGGGATATTATCACAGCCGCTAACGAGGGTACCCAAAAGGCAGTGACCGAAGTTGATAAGACCCTGACTGTCGCAAGAAACAGTCTGGTCGGGATTTCTGCCGTTGGCGTGTTGGCTTTGATACTGATTATGTGGCGCTATGTATACGCCAGGGTGATTAGTCGGATCAATGAATACAGCCATGCGTTGATGTCGTTGGCTCGAGGCGATTTGGAGATCCGCCTGACCATTCAGGGTGATGATGAACTGGCGCAGATGGGACGGGCCATTATGGTTGCAAGGGACACTGCCTATGAACGCCACCGTCTGGCACAGGTTGAGTCAAAAATTCGCTCTGAGTTGCAACAACATAAAACCAGCCTTGAACGTTTGGTTGCTCAGCGAACCAGTGAGCTGGAAAAAGCCAACTGTAAATTGAACAAAGAAGTAGTGAACCATGCCGAGGCTCGTGCCGAGGCAGAGAAAGCCAATCGGGCAAAATCGGCATTCCTGGCGACAATGAGCCATGAAATTCGTACCCCGATGAACGGAGTGTTGGGCACGGCCTCCTTACTTGCTGATACCGGGCTGACGGACAAGCAGGCGAGATACCTTAATGTAATTAACCGTAGTGGCGAATCCTTGCTGGATATCCTTAATGACGTACTGGATTACTCGAAGATTGAAGCTGGGCACCTTGATATTCGCCTGAATGATTTCTCATTGTCCGAGTTGGTTTCGGATGTCTATGACATGCTGGAAAGCCGTGCTCTGGCCAAGCGAATTCAGCTAGTGAGCTATATTGAGCCCGAGACGAACGATTACTGGATAAGTGACGCGACCCGGGTAAGGCAAGTATTGGTCAATTTAGTCAGCAATGCGATCAAGTTTACCGATGAAGGGCTGGTGCGTATTCATGTGCGGCAAGACCCGACGTTTGCCGATGAGCTTTTATTCGAAGTAGAAGATACCGGTATTGGTATAGCCAAAGATGATCAGCAAAGCATGTTTGATGCCTTTCAGCAATCACTTGAAGGACGTCAGACTGTTGGTGGTACCGGACTCGGCCTGGCCATTAGTAAACGGATTATTGAAGCTATGGATGGTCAGATTGGTGTTCGTTCGACCCCGAATGTGGGCAGTTGTTTCTGGTTTACTCTCAAGCTGCAGCCGGGCGAGCGCTCCCATGTTGTGGATAACAAGTCACAGGGCGTATCTTCGGCGCATATATTGCTGGTGGAGGATAATCCAGTGAACAGCTTGGTAGCAGAAGGCTTCCTGCATCGTCTTGGTCATAGCGTGGTGGTTGCTGAAGATGGCAAACAAGCTGAGCAAGCTTATGCAGAGCAGAAGTTTGATATTGCCTTATTAGATATTAATCTGCCTGATACGGATGGTGTGACTTTGCTTCACCGACTACGCCGGATCGAGGAAGCTCGCCATCGAGAGGCCTGGTTTGAGCCAACGCCGATGGTGGCTTTTTCTGCTCATGTGTTCCGTGAAGAGGTAGAGACTTACTTGGCTTCAGGCTTTGCTGGTTTCTTGCCAAAACCATTGATTGAAAAGCAATTGACAGAGACTCTAGGCAGTATTCTATCGGGAGATAAGCGTGTTGTGATAGAAGATGTACTTAATCAGGAGCCCCAAGGTATGGGGCAAGAGAAGGAGCAAGCTGAAGTGGATAAAGAACAGGTGTGGCCGTTATTGGACGAAAATGTATTGGGCAGTGATCTTCAGGTATTGGGTGAAGCTCAGGTAAACAAGCTTATCAGTCTGTTCGGTGAATCTTCGGCTGAGACTCTCGATAAGTTGTTGGCTGCAATCGATACTGGCAATTTACAGCAAGTGTCGAATTTTGCGCATACCCTGAAAGGGGCTGCAGGTACGATGGGGCTAACAAGGCTTCACAAAGCGTGTCTAGCGTTCGAGAAATCAGCCAAAGAGGGAGACATCGGTGGCCTTGATGCCGCAGAGCTCCCGGTTGTTTTTGAAGACTCCAAGCAGGCTTTGGTTACTGCTTTCTCCCTAAGTAATAAGTAAAGCGATAGCAAGCAAGTTCATTACAGAGGGTGTAAAAATTGGTGCTCGGTTGTTGATCTAGCTGCCGAGCAATGTACTAAGCCGAAATTAAGTAGTCTTTGAAAGTCACTTTAGTCCCTTTCCTTATATCACTCTTGTGATCCTGTGAGCAAAATCCCCAAATTTGTGTAAGAAACTTTGTGTCAAGACATAGTTGCTTTTGTATGACCATTTAGAGGTATTGATGTTACGGTGCCAAGGTAGATAATTCCGTGCCACGTTGTAAGTCACTATTGAAATTGAAAATAGGGAATAAGTACTAAAACGTACTGCTAGGAAATAAAAATGCATCTATCTGACATCTCTTTTAAGCGCAAGATTATTATCTTGCTCACCTTGCCGATACTTGGTTTTCTTTGGTTAAGTATATCTTCAATTTCTAAAAGTATTTCAACTACTAACGAAATGTCTTCGCTGAATCAACTTACCCGATTGTCTGTCGTATATAGTGAATTGGTACATGAACTGCAAAAAGAACGAGGTATGACGGCTGGCTATCTTGGTTCCAAAGGGAATAAATTCGGTAATGAACTCAGCGTGCAACGAAAAGCTGCGGATAGTAAACGCAATCAGCATACTAATTATTGGCAATCGGCTCAGATTGATATTAGTGAAATTAGACAACTCAACGATTCAATCAACCAACACTTGAGCAAGATTGGCTCGATTCGTAGCCAAGTTGATTCTCAATCTATCGCGCTTTCAGACGCTTTAGCCTACTACACTCAGCTAAACAACAAATTGTTAAGTGTTTCTGGCCTTATTGCAGATATCAGCGCCGACTCGACCATTAGCAAAGAAACTATTGCTTATTACAATTTCTTGCAGGGTAAAGAGCGCGCAGGTATCGAGCGTGCCGTTCTAAATAATACCTTTTCGAAGAATGAGTTTGGAGAAGGTATGCTGATTAAATTTATTGCACTAGTGACCGAGCAAGATACCTACTTTACAAATTTCAATGTGCTAACGAATGACATCAATAAGCAGTTTTATGCACAACAGTTAAATCATGACTCTATCAATGAAGTTAATAAGTTACGTGATCTTGCAAAGACGAGATTAAGTCAATTTGATATCGACCCTGTCTATTGGTTTACTCAAGCAACGGCCCGTATTGGCCAGCTGAAAAAGATTGAAAATGAAATTGCATCTTCACTTCTTGTGCTGACTGAAAAAAAATCCCAAACAGCGCAAACGTCGATGATTATCAATATTATTATTTTTTCGTTGATCATTGTGGTTGCTGCAGTGATTAGCTTATTTACCATCAAAGATCTCTCTGCGAGGGTGAAAGACTTAACCTCTGTTATGGCGTCTGTGAGAGAAAACAATGATTTAACGGTACGTGCAACTCACTTAGACAAGAGCGAACTGGGGGTGATTTCAGCCTCGTTAAACTCGACATTAGAGCAGTTCTCCCATGTCATTGATAACCTATCTAACTCAAGCATGGCGCTTGCCTCCGCAGCGGAAGAAACATCGCAGACATGCCAGTACAACTCCACATCGATGGTCGAGCAGCAAGATCAAATTGGCTTGATAGCAACAGCCATTGAAGAACTTTCTACCACAATAAATGAGGTCGCCAACAAAACTCAGCAAACGGCTGAATCTGCAAAGCTTGCAGACAGTCAAGCACATAGTGGACTAGGAACAGTTCAAAATTCTTACCAATCCATTGAAAGCCTAGCTGCTGAAATTGATGGTTTGGCAGAAAAAGTCACCCGTCTGCACGAGAGTAGTAATAATATCAATAACGTGATTGATGTAATTAAATCAGTTGCTGATCAAACTAATCTACTTGCTCTTAATGCAGCGATCGAAGCCGCCCGTGCTGGCGAACAAGGACGGGGTTTTGCCGTTGTTGCTGACGAAGTAAGAACGCTTGCGCAGCGGACACAAGAATCAACATCTGAAATTGAAGGCTTTATTACTTCACTACAATCCGATGTCGAAGCAGCATTTAGCGTTATTGATAATAGTCAGAAGAAAGCATCTGTGGCCGTTCGAGATTCAAGGAATGTCGAGCAGATTCTTGAGGGTATTTCTAAATCAGTTAGCAAAATCTTTAGTATGATGGAGCAAGTTGCTACAGCGACTGAAGAGCAAGCTGTTGTTACTCAGGACATTGCCAAAAATGTCATGATTGTTGAGGAAAAGTCGACAGAATCGACGACTGGGGCCACTCAAATTGCTTCAACGGCAAAAGAACAATCTGAGTTAGCAACATCACTCAAAAATCTAGCAAATACTTTCAAAATATAGTGTCTTAACAGTGTTTGGATTAATTGAAATTACGGTTAAGACTGTCACCTATCACTAGATACTTTTCATGAACAAAGCCACCTCTATTGCTTAGAGGTGGCTCTGATATTTTTAGTTATCTTTTGTAGCGTGGACTTTACATTAAATCTTCTTTATTTAGGTGACATTGCAGAATTTTGAATCCGTGATAAGAAAAATCAACGCTATATTTGTTGTTGTAATTATTTGGTGATTTTAGAGGAATCCCGGAGCATTTGATAGGAAATGAGTTGGCGGCGGGAACCCTGATCTCGATCAACATTGAGGGTATACCGGTAAGATCTTCAGGTTATTTTTATCAATATTGTTTTGATCCGACTTCATTCTGAATGAATGTTGGATAATCAATATAACCATGAGCATTACCACCAAACAAAGTAGCGCCATCAAGGTCTGCGAGTTCGTAGTCGTTCACCAAGCGTGAAACTAAGTCTGGGTTCGACACGAATGGACGACCGAAGGCGACTAGATCAGCGTAACCTTTGC
>Ga0209379_10000525_pt1 | contig 31149 bp, 19 predicted proteins | sample tdDd001_FD_187124 | JGI IMG/M metagenome (GOLD analysis project Ga0209379, IMG submission 187124) | Marine sediment microbial communities from the Atlantic coast under amendment with organic carbon and nitrate - tdDd00.1 (SPAdes)... | ecosystem: Environmental > Aquatic > Marine > Coastal >...
GTGAGGTATTCAATATTAAAGCTGCTCACGGTTACCGCACACTTCGCGTCGGAAAACTTCTCTCGTAGAGCAACAAAATCATTATCTTGATGAAAGATATCTTTGGCGTGCGCGGTAAAAGTAAACGGCACTTGAGTGATAGCCGAGGTCAATTGCGCCACGGTGGTCGAAGTGGTGGCAAAGTGGGCGTGTAAGTGGTCGATTTTAAATCTATCAACATACCTTGCAAGCTCAAGCGCTTGCAGCACCTCTCGAGCACTCACGCTTGGGTAGCGTCCTAATGCCTGCCATACGGAGGGATAAATTTGTGCAACCTGCTTGATGATTTCCCAAAAGACGCTGGCCCGCTCGGCTTTCGGCGATAGATAAATCACCGGCGCTTTCACCCGTGAAATGATGTCTTGAAAATGACTGTCCTGCGGTGGCAACAACGCATAGATCTGAATATCTAGCCCTGCTTGTTCGTGGGCTAAGATCTCGTTAACGATGAAGGTCTCCGAATAGCGCGGATACCGTTTTACTACATAGGCGATTCGCATAACCTCTCCCCAGTTATGAACGACAACTCGCCTAGCCGACTGATCTTATTATTTTATAATTAACAACGTTAGCTCAATAATCTGTTTTCTAACCGTTCCATCCCCGTTAGGTCGACCTCGTTCTTATATGGAAGTGAAGCCGCCGCAAACAGCTGCGCATGGACTTTTTCCATCAACTTACCTGCGTTTAAATGGTCAGGGTGAATATACTCTAAAATCTCAAGCCGACTTAAGCACTCGGCGCGGATCAATTGCTCGGCGACTGGAGTTACCCTTGGGATCAAAATCGCAGGCTTATTAAGTGATAAGATCTCGCACACTGTGTTATATCCTCCCATGGCAATCACCAAGTCAGCCGCCGCCAGGTAACTCATAAAATCATCAGAAAACTCGCTCAAGCACACTTGGCTTAATCCGGACGCTAACGCCTTTAGCTCAGTATAGTCAGTTTCGCGCATCTCAGGGCCGTAAAAGAGCACCGTGTTCACTTGTTCTCGCCAAGGCGCTGTTCTTATTCCGTTTAAATAAGTGGCTAACACTTGCTTACCATCATCACCGCCCCCTGCAGCAACCAGCACCAGTTTTTGCGCGCTTGAAGCAAGCTTAGAACGCATTTCTGTTCGACTCAGCGCGCCGCCCGTTCGATTGAGGTAACCACAAAAGCTGGTCTTTTGCTGCACTGACGCGGGAAAACTGTACTCCAATGGCAAATCAAACACCGATTGCTCTCCCACCACCACTACTTCATCGTAGTGCTCTTCTATCAGTGAAAAATATTGATTATTGCGCCAGATCTCGCGGGTCACCACCGGACTATCTAATATGTCTCGCAGGAGCAGCACCATTTTGGGTTTTGGTATCAAATCAGCCAGTGTGGAAATCGCCCCACGCAATTCACCACCAAGCCCCGCAGGTTTCTTATCGATAAGAAATAGGTCAGGCTTAAATGCACTTACGACATTCTTGATTAACACATTTCGTAAACTGAGCAGTGGCTCGGATTGAAAGCAGCGTAACTTTGCGCTGTAGCGGCCGTCTTTTGAACGAAATAAACACGGCAGTTTCACGTAATCTATTTGCGGATGGGTGCGAAACGCATGCAGCATCGGTGATCCTGTGATGAGTAAGATATAAATATCTTGATGGCGCGCGACGAGATAATTGGCAATAGCGACCATGCGACGAATATTTCCAAGGCCGTAACTATCGTGAGAATAGAATAAGAATTTCTTCATCTTAGCGCTCTTTTAGCTGTGATTTCGCTCGAGAGTAAGCTGATTAATGTCATACCGAGTTATAAACAAACCGTATTAGCTCACCGCATAACAATCAAATTATAGTCGCCCATGACAAAATCGGTGTGCTTAGCAAAAATTGAGCTCAATTAATAAACTTATCATCAAGGCAGAATTTGTCCTCCAGCAAAAGCTAATATGGCTATGCTTAAAGTAGATGTCGTTACGATTGGTATTGCTTATGCGTCTATTTTCTCTGTTCCGATTCTCATTCCCCTTAGTGCCTGCAGCTTTGCTCTTTTTGCTCTTCCCCTTTTCAAGCATGGCCGCCGCTCATTCAAACGAGATGAGCTACCTCCCCATGAGCGTTGGCTTACTCGGTGGGCTTGCACTGTTCCTCTATGGCATGGAGAAAATGTCTAACGCGCTCAAACGCGCCGCGGGCAAAAAAATGAAAACCTTGCTCGCCAAGCTCACCACTAATCGGTTAGCTGGCGTGCTTACAGGGACAGGCATCACCGCCATTATTCAATCCTCATCGGTCACCACTGTTTTGCTGGTTGGCTTTATCTCCGCCGGGCTTATGTCTTTAACCCAAGCGGTTGGCGTGATCATGGGGGCAAACATCGGCACCACAGTAACGGCACAAATCATCGCATTTAAGGTCACCAAAGCCGCGCTTGCAATGGTTGCCATCGGTTTTATGGTGGAGTTTAGTGCCAAACGCGAGCCGACCAAACATTACGGCAGCATGTTATTTGGTTTAGGTTTGATTTTTTTAGGCATGAACCTCATGAGCGAGGCGATGTCACCACTGCGAACCTATCAACCTTTTATTGATGCCATGGCCCACATGGACAACGTGCTATTTGCCATCTTACTCGCCGCGGCCTTTACTGCTTTGGTTCAGTCTTCCTCAGCTACTACAGGTATTGTAATTGTTCTGGCCGGGCAAGGTTTTATCACCCTTGAAACCGGGATAGCGCTGGCAATGGGGGCAAATATTGGCACCTGCGTCACCGCGATGCTGGCCGCGATTGGTAAATCTCGTGAAGCAATACAAACCGCTGCGGTGCATGTGTCATTTAATGTACTCGGGGTGCTGATTTGGCTGCCACTCATTGGCGTACTCAGCCACGTCAGTGTCGCCATCTCGCCTGTACACGACAACTTAATGGGAATGGAGCGAATGGCCGCCGAATTGCCTCGCCAAATCGCCAATGCCAACACCTTGTTCAACATACTCAATACAGTGATCATGATGCCGTTTGCTGGCGTGTTCGTTTGGTTTGTGCGCAAAATCATCCCGCATCACCCTAAAACCAGCAGCGAGAAAAAAGCCAAGAGTATTCAGCCGAAGTACCTCAATAAAGCTTTCTTAGAAACCCCTGATATCGCCTTAGACCAAGCGCAATTAGAGATCGGCCGAGTTGGCCGCCGGGTGTGTAACATGCTGAATAAGTTGCCGCCTTTGGCCCTAAATCCCAAAAATGACCAAGAAAAAGAGGCCATTAAAGACGACCTAAACCAAATTGAAGTGATAGAAGACGAAATAGATAAACTGCACGCCGAGATCCTTACCTACCTTGGCAGATTAAGAAAGCACCCTTTATCCGACAAACTCAGCAAACGGCAAATTAAGCTTATTAGTATTACCGACCAATTAGAAAGCGTCGCCGATACCGTGGTTGATGTGATGCTCCCCTTGGCGTACAAAGCGCTCAATGCAGATGTCGTCATCAGCGAAACAATGAAGAAAACCCTTGATGAGGTTCAAGAAAAAGTCGACCAGTCGATGCTTGATTGCGTCAACGCCATTCGCCGCGGCGATGACACCCTCGCCCAGCAAGTGCTGCATGCCAAACGAGAGCTAAATTCACTGCTAGACGCTGTGCTCGCCCACCAAGCCGCTCGCCTAGTCGACCAAGATCCCGAGCGCCTGCGTATTTTCCGCTACGAAATGGAATGGGTGGGGTCGCTTAAACGAATTTATACCCTGACGAAGAGGATCGCGAAATTGCAGTTGACGAATGGTTCGGCGGTGTCGTAGTTACCTTACAAGAAGCCCAAATAGAGTAATTAGCGTTCGTTAGCCTAACTAATTACTCATGGCTTCGCAGCATATCTAACAACTAATACCGACAACTTACTGTATATCAGTTAATTACTTGACAAGTGTCGAAGTTAATCGAGTTTCTAAACTAAGATGCTGATTATGTGACCAGTCACCTTGTAAGCAATCAAACGCCTATCGTAAACTGATTCCGATTAGGAAATCATCCCCTTTTAATGGAATAGAAGTCTCATTTGTTGGTCACCTTTTGCACCAACACTAAATCTATTATCTGCTTACTGATTTCATACCAATACCATCAAGCATTGTTTGTGTTGTCTGTGCTTGCTCCAACGTCATTATTGGGAAGTTGCCATGCCAAATACTGAGCATATTGAACAAGCCAACTATTTAAAAGTTGAAGCTATCAACATCTATAAGACCTTACTCGACACCAACCAATTAAGTGTTATTCGAGGCAGTTCACACATTATTAAAGAAGCCATAAATGAAATCAGCTCTAGCTATACACAACTCGATGAAATTACCGTTGGTGGCTCTATAGGCGTATTTAAGATATTAACAAAAGAAGATCCCCACGCGATCTCACATCAAATACTAAGCCAATTATGCGAGCACCCTTTATATAAGTTATTTACCTTTAGCGTTGATACCGTAGCAGCCAAAAGCTATTTAGAAGCAAAAGAAAAGCTCATCGCACTGGGCAGGTTACATCAAATGCGCCACCTCACCTACCCAACTCCACAGCACTTACAGCAACCAGAGCAAGGGATATGCGCATACAATGGTTTTTTGCCTGGTTATGAAAAAGGCCGCCTACCAGGAAGCAAAGACTTCATTGCATCCCCAAGCGTTATTAGCCGATTTAATAAAGGCAGAGAGCTTCGATCCAAGTTGTATCAAGACGAACTCAATGACAGTATCGCTATCACCCAAGGTAGCCAGTTAAATAACTACCATTTTAGTGAGAACCTAGAACAACTTGCTGGTTCACACCGCAATATTATGCTATCTGGCAAAGTAGCCGTAATTTATGTTGATGGGAATCGCTTTAGCAAAGCACAGCGAGAACTACTCTTAGCCGCGAGTGGTAAAACAGACCAAGAGATACAAAAACAAAAAGACTTCGACAAAGAGCTCAGAAAGAGTCGTGCCGACTACTTGCATTCACTACTGGCATTTTTAGTAGAAAACAAAGCATATATTGAAGAAAGCGACAGAAAAATCATTCAACTTGAAACCCTTCTTTGGGGTGGTGATGAAATGACTATCGTCGTTCCTGCATGGATAGGTTTTAAAACCCTGCAACACTTCTTTAAATCGTTCGAGAACTTCTCGATTTGTGGCAAGCCATTGTCCCATGCTGCTGGCATCGTCTTCTGCCGCGCGTCCACCCCAATAACAAAAAGCCAGCACCTAGCCATTGACCTGGCAGATCGAGTAAAAGAGACCCCAAACGGGCGCGACCATAACCTATTCGACTACGCAGTATTAGAGTCTGTCGATTACATGACCGACAACGATCTAAACAGCTTTTGGAAAACCCAATATCTCGGTCTCGCTAAACAACGCGTCCCTCTTTACATCAACACAAAATCCAACTTAGAAGACTTTAGCCAACACTTAGAAGCGCTTCCACGCAGTGCTATCTATCATTTAGTAAAACTCCTAATCCAGCGTCCGGTCGACGAGTTATGCACGTTAAGCAATATAACCCAAGAACAACGAACTAAAGCCAAACCTAGTAATTCACAACCAAATGTAGATAGACAAGCCCAGCTAACCGAGCACATTAACATCGAATACAGCGATCTTACCAAACGCATTGACCCTTCATTGTTGGCACTTTTTGAAGCCTTATTTACACAGAAGCCAAACAAGGATCAACCCACGTCACGACAGCTCAAGCGCACGCATCCTATCTTCTGGCTTCACTTGTTAGAGCTTTACGACTACCTAGACCCTGAAAATCCCAACCAAACCGAAGCTACAACCACACAGGAGGTAAGCTATGAAAGAGCATAAGCTAAAAGTCAAAATTGTTGTACGCGCACCTTATATAAGCCAAGGTACTGGCGCTATGCGGTTTGGATTGGACGTTTGCCCAAATACCCACAATGGTAAGTTGGTTCTACCAGGTCGCCTACTTAAAGGCGTGTTAAGAGAAAAACTAGAACAATTCACCACAGTGTTAAGTGATGGACACAAACACGAACTTGAGCAAGTCATCCACTCTTTATTTGGTCAAAGCTTTGAGTTCGATGGAGGAAAGGGCCGTGCAGCGTTGCACTTCCCTTGGCGGTTTACCGAAAGTAACATCGACGAAGCTAACCCCAACCTACCTAGCCAACGTCATAGAATTAAAATCGACGCCGAAACTGGGTCGGTAGAAGAAGGTCACCTACAAATCGTCGATACCAAATACCCAACTGGCACCAAAATAACTTTTGAAGGCGATATTTACTTTAGCCCTGACAAGCATACCGCTGATATAGATACTGTGGTTAACTACCTAAACAAAGCAGCCAGCCAAATAAAGGCACTAGGTGCTTATAAAAATGTAGGGTTCGGCCAAGTTGTCTCCTTTGATATTGTAGCAGTGGAGGCTCCCCAAGAAGCAAGTAGCCACGCTTACTTTAATAGCCATAATAACTGTTGGCCTTTGGCTATTAAGTTCAACCAACCTATCTGCTTTTCAGCACCAAATAGCCAAGCGAGCAACCACTTTGAATCCAACTCCATTATTGCCGGTAACATCATCAAAGGCGGTATCGCCAATGAAGTTTTTAAGCTCGACCCTAGCCACCCATTACGCGTCCATTTTGATGAACTGATTGTTAGGCATGCCATACCAAGTGCAACAACAAGCGAACAAGATCCGATTCTAACTCGGTTTAAACAACCTCCCCTTTCACTGATTAAACCAGACATAGACGGAAAACCGCTGTTTGTTAGCGTTGCTCAGCATAACCAAGCAATATTGTTTAAAGACCTATCAAGTGAGGGTTACGGATATAAGTCCGGAGTATTTTGTCACGACTGGAAAGAAGACCCAAACACAGAAGAAAGCAAACAAGCCAAGCAAGAGCTTAACCAAATGTACCAGTTAAGCGACTTCTTCCCTACAACCAGCTTCAGCGTTCATACCGCAATAGATAGCCAAGATGGCATCGCCGATGAAGGTCAACTCTATAGCATGCAGGTAATCGAATCCGATAACACTCAATGGTTAACAGAAATAGAACTGCCAGAACATTGCCTAATAGATCAACACCAACATGATCAAATAGCCCAAGCACTAGCGGCTATGTTTACTCGTGGCATTCCTAATATGGGAAAAACAAAAGCGCGAATGCAAGCGACAACTTCTAACCATCTTAGCGCGATGGCACCAAACTTAACTGGCCAATACGTCACCATTAAGTTAGAAACCGATGCACTCTTATTTGACGACACGCAACTGCAAGATAACAAAGGCGACTTACTAGCCTTGTACCACCAGTACTTTGCCGAGCAGCTCCAAGACAACCCAGCCCTTAAGCTTCATAGCTACTACGCTGATCAAACTCTTGGTGGTGGCAATTACTACTACCACCATTTCGGAAAAGCTGGTCATAGTGATGTGCCAATCATCAATTACCTAACCAAAGCGGGTAGCGTATTTACATTTGAAGTTGTCGATAAAACTCAGGCAGACCAGGTATTAAATCAGTGGCACAAACAAGGTTTTCCGCTACCAAGGGCCTTAAAACACATCACTTGGAAAGATACCCCATATCTACCTCAAAATGGTTTTGGTGAAATCAGCGTACTGAGCGACACGCAAGCAAACTACAACTTAGACAAGTTCGAAACCATCACTCTCAACCAAACTGCAGGGGGCTGCCATGTCTGAGATATTCTACAACATCTCCATTAAAGCAACACTAACCACCACTAGCCCAATGCTTCTTGGCGATGGCCAAACCGGAGACAGTTACGACTTAAAAAGCTGCATAGATAACCAAAACCGATTTTACATCCCAGGTGCGACCTTAAAAGGGTCGTTAGCCAACTTAGTGCAGCGCCTTGAGGACGACTCAGAGAAAGATGAACTGCAACACCTGTTTGGGCAAGAGAAGCAGAATAGAATCCGAGGTAGCAAAACATTTATTGCAGGGAAAGTTCGATTTCTCGATGCAACATCAACTCAAGAAATTAGTGAGCAAATAGAAGAGACCATAACAAGAAACAGCATAGATCCAATCACTCGCACCGCCAAAGAGCACCACTTATTTACCCAACACCAAATTAAAGTAGGCACTCAATTTACACTCGAGCTGCAACTCGAACGCGCTACGCAAGTACAGTTAGAACAGTTATTAGGGCTGCTTGTTATTTGGCCCCAACAAGCGCTAGGTAGAAACACAAACAACGGGCAGGGGCAGTTTGAATTAAGTGATATTCAAACGTTTGCCACTAAATCGAGTGAACTTCAGCAATGGTTGACAGAGTCAAGCGAAGCCCTAGCACCGACGAAAGAAGTCAATGACTTATTGTGTAATTTCGTACAAACAAAAGACGATTTTGTTACCTTAGCTCTAGACCTTGTCCCCTACTCACCCTTTTTCTCGACCGATCATCAAGATAAACAAAGGCAACTCGCCAACAAAGCAACAGAAGACAAACTACTTATTCGGTCAATATGTCAAAACGGTATACCCATCATCCTTGGTAGTAGCTTTCGAGGGGCATTAAAAGCTCAAGCCAAACGCATATTCCATACCTTGACCAATTCTTTCGGTGACAACGCCAACCAGTTAGCAGAGGAGTTTCTAGCGCCTATTTTTGGCGATGAAAAGCAAAGTTCTAAATTCAAAGTTAGCCACTTTAGTGCACAAAACAAACGCCAACTAGAACAAAACTTCATTGCAGTAGACCGCTTTACAGGAGCGGTTAAAAATGGGGCAAACTATAACTTGCAAAGGTATGAGGTAAGCAGTTACTTAGGCAACTTAGAAATTGAACGTAGCTTCATTAATCAAAGCCAATATCACCCTCAGTTAGCTATCTTAATTTTACTTCTTAGAGATTTACTAGAGGGTGAAATTAAACTAGGCGCATTTCAGGCTAAAGGCTTTGGTTGTATCAAAGCGAATATCGCTTTAAACCAAAAGCCGATTACTAACTGGCAAGATTTTTGTAACCACTGGAACAATAGCTTTCCTGACGCCACAATTCCCCAACTAGAAGCGGCACTACAACAAACTAACAAAGAGGTTCATTATGACTAATTTTTACAATCCGTATCATTTTGTTCCTCTAAACCATCAGAGTGCCCAGACAACGACAACCTTCAAACAAGTGACAAACGGAGAAACTCAAGCGACACATCAGTGGTTTAATAAGGATCTCCTGAGTGGGTCAGTATTCATTGCCCTAACAAACACCAGTCCATTAATTATTGGAGGTCAACGAATAGATACATCAAAAGTGGACTTCTATCGCCAAGCAACTGGAAGTAATAACGCTAACCCCTGCGAACCCGCGATCCCAGGTAATAGCCTACGAGGTATGATTGCAAGCACAGTAGAAACCATCAGCGACTCTGCAATGAGAGTATTTGAAGATAAGTACCTTACAACTAGAAAAGACACTAACAAAGCTCTTTCATCTATAGGGATTGTTCGAAAAGTCGATAATTCTTGGTACATCGAACCATTAGTTTACCCTGTACTTCGAGGTGTAAAAGAGCGCGATGGTAACAACGTACTTTTTTTCCGCTCACAAAAAAACTCCAACCGACCTAACAAAGATGTAGAGATATCCAAGGGGTCATTATGTTGGGAAGACTACATTAAATGGTGTATTCCAGCGTACAACCAAGGAAGAGTAGATCGCAGATTTATGGGGGCAGAAAAGGGGGTCAAGGCCTGTTTTCATGGGAAGCTAGAAAACTACGTTTATATCAAGTGCAATAAAAATGCATTTCGCCCCGAAAAACAAATGCTCAAAGCGAATAATCAACGTTTTCACCTCAGTGACAGGTTCGGTAAGTTCTTTCTTTCTGGCATAAAATTCACTCAACAAAATCAGCTATTGACCCAAGCCGAGTATGAACAAGAAAAACTAAAAAGTAACTTCAATTCAAACAATTACATCCGTTCAATGCTTTTTTGGGTGGGATACACCAAAAACAGCAAATCTTCATTAATGAGTTCGAAACGTTATGCTTACGCTCTGCCTTATTCCACTGAAAAAGAAGCCTTATTTCAACAGAGCAAACTAGAACTCCCTGAAAGCGTCATTCACAAGTTTGAACAGATCTTGCAAGATCAAGAAGAAACCACACTGTTTCCTCTTGGCTGGAAAAACGCGAAAGAAAACAACTTAACCCAAGTTCAAGAAGGAGATATCTACTACTTTGATCGCGATAGAAAGACAGGCCAAATCAACGAACTGAGCATGTCAGCAATATGGCGAACCGAAATCAGTGGAGGCACCACCCACGGGATCATTGAACAAAGTCATAATGAACAGTACCTCCCCTATGGCTCAGCAGCGCGTGGGGAAGGTGCAACGCTCAGCCCAGCTGAACTGATGTTTGGCTTGGTAGAAGAAATGCCGCAGAACAAAGGAAAAAACACGCGAACTGGGCAAGCTTTAGCCTCGCGTATTAGCGTTCATGATGCCGTTGTACTCAATAACACAAAGCTAGAAACTAACTATACGCAATTACCCGTATTAGAGTCCCCTAGGCCTCCTTCTCCAACCATGTACCTTCATGATCCCATGACAGGAAAGCCTCTTGGTCGCCGTGATGCCATTAACCCTAATAATCAAGTTGCCTTAAATGGACGAAAGCAATACCTACCAATATCGCAAATAAACGACATTGCCGATTTAGAAAGCAATAAAGGAACAGATGCAATGGCGATCCAAGCTCAGCATCTCCCTACTAGTTCATTACCGAGTTTCGGGTTTTGGCTCGATTTTACCAACCTATCAAAAGGCGAACTGGATCTACTACTAACGGCTTTGGGAGCCAAAAACTACCGCGAAAATGAAGCCTTCGAGCAAAGGCTAGGAATGGGTAAACCTTACGGATGCGGAAGGGCAAAGCTAGAAATCTTACGTCTATTGTTTAAGTCGCCGCATTCTCGCTACCGCTCGCTGGGGCCGGCGCCCGTATACCACAAAGAGTGCAGTTCAATTAACTACCCCGATAACAGCCTAGATTGGTTAAATGAAATAGCAGAGAAGACCCAACACCCTGCGCTAACACAATACTTATGTTCAGAAACCGAACTCGAACAGCAAGCTTTTACCATTAATACTTGTGAGCGTCTTATTGGCGAAGGAGAATCATTGAAGTTATTTAGACAATTGCGAGACCCTAACAACTTAATGAACAGCGTACCAGTTCACTACCCTCGCGCATCAAATAGCACCGAAGGGTTCAAGTGGTTTGTTGAAAACGAACGCGCGGCTACCCGCAAAAAAAATCCTGCACCAATAAAAGGATTAGGAAAGCTGAAATCCAGTATCCCACTCAAACCGTTAAATAAATAGCCGCTAAATATGAGAATATACTTAGATACAGAGTTCACATCCCTAGACCAAGATGCCAAGCTAATAAGCTTGGCACTGGTTGATAGCAATGGCCGCAGCCTATATATCGAGGTAAAAAACTGCGAACTACCCAACAGTGAGTGGTTAGAGCAAAACGTTTACCCTCACTTACAATGGCGTGTAGACAATCCAGACCAGTTTTACTTACAAAATGAACAACGATCCGTTGGCTATTTACCCATTGAAGAAGTTGCTCATTATATTGAGCTTTGGTTACTCAAATACCCTAATGTCGAAATATGGGCCGATTGTGTCGTCTGGGACTGGTTACTTTTTTGTCAGATCTTTGGCGGCGCGTTACATATTCCAAGCAAAATATTTTATTTGCCGTTCGATTTAGTGACCTTACTGCCATTAGGAAACCTCAGCCCAAACGTATGTCGACAGAAATTGACTCAAACCCTGCAACTTACGCAGCAACTCGAAGCGAACACGCAAAACATTGGCCCGCACAGCGCCCTATACGATGCGCACCGGCTTCGCGCAATAGCAGAACACATACTTGGAGGCCATCTTGTCCAACCCGATAATTGACGCCATCGATCCAATTGCGACTTTATTGCCATTACGCTCCGTAATTGTGACGCTAAAAATCAAGCAGCCTATAGAAATGGGGATGCTACACCACCTGCCTTTACATGGTTGGCTACGTAGCCTTGCCCACAGCCCAGAGGAGTTCTCTAAAAGCCTGGTTATCGAACCGCTAGAAAACGGCCACCACTATTATCATCGCGATGAGTATTATCGTTTTAAGCTCACAATTACCGCTCAGGGTTGCAACTTATTAGCAAAACTGATTACGCAACTACAAGCACTGCCTGCTAGTGCAAGTCATATTCCACACCACAACAAGCTATATACCAATGTAGAGCTATTTAGTATTCACGATGCTTTCGATGCTACGCCATTTCAAGGCATAGAGGAGCTCAGCCTATTTGGTTTGCAGCACTTAGCCATGCAAATCGAACAAATCGAACAATGCCAAGAGTTTAGCCTTCGCTTTATTAGCCCAGCCTTACTAAAAAAGACAGCCACAACAGAAAAAGGGACCCAGAGATACTGCAGAAACAGCAGTGATTTTGATTGGCAAACAGTAAGCGCGCGGCTAAATGACACCTTCATCAACTTAATTCAATCCCATACTGGCGAGCGCTATGGGCGTAACCAATGGCCACAGGGGCAAGTAACTAACGCACTCTCTATCTGGCTAGAGCACAGATACGGAAATGCGAAATCCCAAGGCAGAACCAAATTTATTGGTGGTGCATTAGCCAACCTAGAATGCACCATTAACGAGCCACTAAACCGCATTCAGTGGGCGATGTTAATACTAGGTCAGCACTTGGGTGCTGGGCAAAGCCGGGGTTTTGGCCTTGGATTTTATCAAATTGACCACTGTGGCGATGTACTCATATCACCACCAAGACCAAAAGCGGCCCATCAACTGCTTGCCCACGCGCTTAGCGACGACAATATCTTACTTTCACTGCAACATAGCCAAAAAAAGCATGGGTTCGGTAAAGAGAAATTTGGCCAGTATCGAGCAGAGCTCGGATTAATGGCCGAACAATTGCTGCAGGGCCGATACCACGTTCCGAGCCTACAGCCCGTTGATATTCCCAAAAAAGATGGTAATTGGCGTCATCTAAATATTCCGCCTCTCGCCGACCGAATGTTACAACGCAGTGTATGCCAATGGTTAACTCAGTTACTCGAAACCCATTGGATGCAAAATAGCTATGGCTACAGGCCAGGCCGATCTCGATATAATGCCCGAGACCAAATAAACAAGCTCATACAGCAAGGGGACAATTGGGTAGTCGAAGCCGATGTAAAGGCCTTTTTCGACAACATCGAATGGCCGAATATCGAGCAACGTTTACAGCTAATATTCCAGCACGATCCCATCGTAGATGCGCTAATGGCGTGGGTAAAAGCCCCTATTCAAACCAAGCAAGGTGAAATACAAGCCCGCGAAAGAGGCTTACCACAGGGAGCGCCAATCTCCCCTTTGTTAGCGAATCTCATTATGGATGATTTCGACGCCGATATGCACTCTCGTCAATATCGACTCATTCGCTACGCCGACGATTTTGTCTTACTGTTTAAAGAGCAACGCCACGCCCAAGAAGCGCTAGAGCATGTCCATCAATCCCTTAATGAACATCAGCTCTATCTCAATCAAAGCAAAACAAAAATCACCCATAGCGACAAAGGGTTTCGCTTTTTAGGCTTTTTCTTCATAGATGGCTACGCGATAGAAACCACAGCTAAAATTGATACGATGGAAGAGTTTACCGCAATCCCTCTTCCACAAACCAGCCCCCCAACCGACCAAATTGGCGAACGAGATACGTTAGGTACCCTATTGATCATTTGCGGTGAGATCGCCATATTAAGCTGCTATAACCATAAGCTTCAAGTCTCGCAGCAAGAACAGCAAACATTGCACAGTTGGCATAACATTTCTGCCATTATGTTAATTGGCCCGCATCAAATAACCACCCCAGCACTTCGCCAGGCCATGGCTCACCACGTGCCCGTTTATTTTGCCAATAATTACGGCGAACTAGAAGGTAGCAGTCACAGCGGTAAGCCCATCAATGGAGGGGCTTTGTGGTTATTACAGGCGAACCATTGCCAAAATTTTGAGTTTGCACTAGAAAATAGCCGAGAACTGGTTAGTGCGAGAATAAGCGGAATACAACGCCTTATCAACCGAAGAGACCCCGACTGGCAAGAACTTTCGCAACTCAACCGCCTAAAGGAAAAACTGGCGAATGCCGCCAGCATCGAACAACTACGCGGCTATGAAGGGCAAGCAGCAAAATTACTTTGGTCTTTCTTCAGCCAAAAGTTAGACACTTCATGGCAGTTTACTGGTCGAAACCGTAGGCCGCCGAAAGATCCTGTGAACGCGATGCTGTCTATGGGGTATACTTTTTTATCTAACCTGTTGTGCAGCGCAATTAGTGTGAATGGCCTTTACCCTTGGCAAGGTATTTATCATCAGCCACATGGTACACATGCTGCGTTAGCGTCTGATTTACTTGAACCATTTCGAGTGGTTGTAGAGCGCACAATCCTTACCCTCATTAACAAAAAGCAGATAAAACCCAACGACTTTCAAGCTCAAGATGCAGGTTGCCTGATGAGTAAGCAAGCACGCCACTGCTTGCTCAATGCTTTGCTTGTTGAACTAACTCAAACCAACAAGAGCACTCGGCTCATCGATCAGATTTTTGCACAACCCGCGGCGCTAAACGCCGCCTTTCGCCACCAGAGTAAATTTAAGGCTTGGAGGCCATCATGAACCTTTATTTAGCCTGTTTTGATATAGAAGAAGATAAAGCTCGCAGAAAAATCGGTAATATTTTGCTTGAATATGGCGAGCGCGTACAATATTCCGTATTCGAAATATCAGTAAAAAACCACACAACGCTAGATAAAATAGAACGCCGTTGCAGCTCATTATTAGAGCCAGGCGATCGTTTGTATTTTTATTATTTACCCAAAATAGCACGAGATAAATCTCATGATGTGTGGGGAAATCGACTCGCGCAATATCCACAGGCCATTATCTTGTAATTCGATATTTCTGTGGTTAACTCAAAATGCTCTTTTACAATTAGGTAGATAGAATAATTTGGCTTATCGCAGCCTTACCGATGGGCGGCAGGCCATTGAATAACAAGACAAAACAAGCTAAAATACCTATCAATACTGACTCATTAGCGGATATTTTCTGTGGATAACTTTAGGGCGTTCAAAATCGTGATATTAATCACTGAAAGTGTTAGGTTTTTTAACCATACTGTTTCAGAATCTCTGGCCGTCTAGGCCGTTGAGACCTTGAAAAGCCATGCAGTGCAACAGATAACCATTGGTTTCAGAATCTCTGGCCGTCTAGGCCGTTGAGACTAGCATCATCACGAAGACCATTTTCTTTTAGAGGTTTCAGAATCTCTGGCCGTCTAGGCCGTTGAGACATTGCTGCTTGAATTTTCCATTTTTAATCCTTAGCGGTTTCAGAATCTCTGGCCGTCTAGGCCGTTGAGACATAATATAAAAAAAAGATTAAACATTTTATATCCGTTTCAGAAACTCTGGCCGTCTAGGCCGTTGAGACTCTGTGGTTTTGCACCATATTTTTCAAAAAGTTTGTTTCAGAATCTCTGGCCGTCTAGGCCGTTGAGACTTGGCCATCATAGGCCTCCTTAAATGTTTTAAATGGTTTCAGAATCTCTGGCCGTCTAGGCCGTTGAGACCTTAGACTACTGCCAAGACCACCAACAACAAAAAAGTTTCAGAATCTCTGGCCGTCTAGGCCGTTGAGACTTATTTCTGATGATGTAACCTGCTTCAAAAAGCGGTTTCAGAATCTCTGGCCGTCTAGGCCGTTGAGACTCATGGTCGTGCGGTTTAAGAAACGGTTTGTTTGGGTTTCAGAATCTCTGGCCGTCTAGGCCGTTGAGACGGTGTAGAGTTTTTTTACTCCGCCCAGTGTTGTAGGTTTCAGAATCTCTGGCCGTCTAGGCCGTTGAGACTAGCTCGCGACACGTCTCAACGCTTGGCATATCTGGTTTCAGAATCTCTGGCCGTCTAGGCCGTTGAGACCATTGTGGGCTAAGAGTTTTAGCTGCATCACTGCATTTCAGTACTTCTGGCTGCCTACATTATTGATTCTGTCTACCTACTTTCGACATGGACGACGGATATAACAATGGACAAATACGACTTCATACTTATTGCTCCCATAGACACCCTAATTGGGCAAGACATTTTTCAACTGGCACAGCAAAGCCCACTGAATACACAGTGTTTAGCGATAACAGGTCGGTGGAATGCGAGGCTGGAAAGCTCTCCGCTTTACCATGTGCACTACAATGAAGAAACAGAAATATTTGAACTTGCGGAAATCGCGAATAAACAGGAAATAACTCAGACAACCGTCTTAATTGCCGATGTGGTTAGCCACGCATCGCAGCTGATTTTCGAACGCCAAGGAAACAAGGTGATCGATCTAGGTAAACGCGCACAGGCCTTAGAGCAAACTGCGCAATTTTTGGCAATGGAACTCAATGAGCAACAGCGGGCCGACCTCATCTATACCCGCGACTACATTTCTGGCCTAAGTTGTGCGGGGGTTCCGTTTAAAGCGCTACAGTCAAACAACACTGTTAGTTACTTAACTATTACCGAACGAGAACGCCGCATCGAAGGGCAGCAAACATTATGGGACAAGTTATCTACCCAACCGACTTGTTTGTTTGAACCGAAAACCGAGCTAAAAGAAGCTCGACTTTTCCTTGTCCATTGCGACAATGTGCAAAAGATAGATAACCAATACCTTAATTATCTTAACCAGTTAGAGGCGAACAACAAATACCAAACCGCAGAACAAAATCACGCCACTACCGAACTAAATAACAAATTGATTATCTACACCAGCCAAGCTGAAAATAGTAGCGAGCTAAACCTAGAGAAAATAACCAAAATAGAACTCTTTACTCAAGGCGTTGAAGAAGAATCTCTCGTAGCATTGCACCAACACCTGCAAGAAAACCCAAACGTGGTGAGCTGTTGCTATACAGGTAAGTACAGTAATTACTTTAGCGCCGAGTTCCAACAAGTAAACTGCCAAAATCTAAACCCTATTGTTAACCACATCGTCGACCAACTGCTCGGCTGTGTGCTTAAGTTTGATCGACCATTAAGGCACTATGGCTGCACGTTTTTCTTCCCATTTCGATTAAAAGGCAACCCAAACCTCAACAGCAATAATATCCCCTCTTTCGAATATGCTGGTCTCAAAGGACAATGCTGCGGACACCAAAATGTCGATCGCTTTAATTTTAACGCCAATGAGTTGGACTCTCTTTACTATCTGTACCCTGTTGTCCGACAGCAAATCTTCCCCAGCAATTCTCTGCCTAACCCTGAAAACAGATCGATAAGTTGTATGAAAGAGTATCGCTATGAGCCAATTAAGAGAGCCTTAAACAAGAACTTATCATCAAAACTCGGCCCATCAACTAAATATCAATATGAACCCATCAATAGCACGAAACAGACCAAACCGAATACCGATCTAACTAAGCTCGAACTACACCAGCACTATCAAAACATTAATAAACGATTATGGGGGTGGAAGGATAAAAAAGATCAATATTGGGCTGAAGTTCAAAGCGCTAAGCTATACCAGTTCGACCAGCAACTCTATATTTTAGAGGTGCATGTTTTTAAAGACTTTTTTGATTGCCACCCGAGTAAAACCAACACTTCATTTGTTCGTAATGATAACAGTTGGTGGCACGACTATTTCACGTCCAATGAGTTAAGCGAAAGCATTCAAGATGCCTCTGTTGGGCGCTGGCTAACCTACACCAGTAAAATGCGTGAGGTAACAAGCCTATTCGAACTACGAGAAGAGGATAAGAAGCGCACTATTCATTACCAAATTGTAAAACAATGCCCAGAAGACAAGCGCCTTCGTGAAGAGTGCAATTACGAAATCAAAGATCATGACAGGACAACACCGCCACGCTTCGCAAAATACTGGATAGATAAGATCGGGTTAGAATTAGGCGATGACCTCAAAATGGAGCCAATTAGTGATAACCGTATGTTCGTGAACGCGAGTTACGCTTTTTGCGGGGCTCCTAATAACAACCCTACGGCACAAAAAAACTATGAAGCATTGTTTTCTATTGCCGCTTATGTAGACCCTCAAACCAGCGCTTTCATTCAAGGTTATGCCTACGACCCAGACTTTACCAAACAGTTGCTAGCCAAACATCGCTACGACCGCTGGAAAGCTTTAGGTAATCAATACGCGTTCACCGATTACTCCAATGTGTATATGGGAGCAGGTGATGTATATCACAATAAAATTGGCAGTTGCCATGTGTTCAACAATTATCAAAAAACCCTACTGCTTAACCTCTATTACCGAGAAAAGCTGCATTACTTTAACCATGAGATATCACGCGCAACTCAGTCTTTAACCAACGAAAAAAACCGAACTGATTACCAAAAGCTAAAGCAAGAATTTATTCATTTTTCAAACAGCTATTGGTTCCAAGAAGTCACGGCTCAGATTCAAGGTAAGGAGATATTTAATAAACAGTTCTCAGCCCTAGATATAGAAAAAGAGTACAAATTTATTGAACATGAAATCGAAGTGGCTGACAATTACATTCAAGCAGACATTGCCAGTAAGTTCAGCCGTATCGGTGCTTATGTTGCCGGTTTCACCATTTTTATGGAAGCGTTTAAAACCTTTATTCTGTCACACAAATACAATAACCCCGCGGAGTATAGTTTTAGTGTTTACTCATTTTTTAGTTTGATTCCCATCATGACGCTTGTTGTTATTTATAAATTAATCCGTAATGGAACAATCACAGATATTGTTAACCGATCCGAATCAATTAAACAACTGAATAAATGTGTAGCCTGGATTCTAGCAATATTTGTCATAACTTGGTTAGCTTGGTGGTCGGTTAACTATACTGGCATTTCCATCTTAGATTTAATTATAACGAGTTAAAGCAGCCACCTCGATTACGCACAATGAGAAAAAGGCGAGTTAGCACTCGCCCTTTCTAATACATAAAGTTAACTTCAAGACTACGCCTGATGAATCCAATGACTTATTCTTTGCTCCAGTTGGCTAATAGATTGAAATTCAACCACTTCAATTCCTAAATCTTTGGCTCTGGCTTTTTCATATTTCGCCAATGGTAGATAGCTCACTAACATGCCTTTGGCTTGCAAACCGCCCAGCAATTCCACCAAACTATCGAGTTTATAGATCACGCCATTGCCTTCACCTGAACGAAATTTCTTGGTTTTACACTCTATTAGGTACAACTTATTATTGTTTAAAAAGGCAATGTCTAGCTCATTTTTAACCACACCTAACGGAGTATTTCGTTCGACTTCTACTGAAATATCATCGTCGTGCATGGTTTGGGTTTTAGCGCGCAATTTTTTTATTACGCTATATGTATACACTTCTAGCCAACCCCCGTTGGCGAAAAATCGACTCTCTTCGTCGGTGAACTGCAAACAATTATCGATCACCTGGCAATACTCAAGGTCGATTAGCTCATCAATGAGTATTTGCAGTAGTGAATCTTTGAGCTGTTTATTTGTCATTGGCTCAGACAAGAGCTGATCTGTTTCGGCGCTTTTTGCTAAATAATTAAGGGCTCGGATAGCATACTGAAGCTGTTTGCTTTGCTTTGCCCAGCGCTCAGCCAATTGCAGCACCTCCCGCTTAATTACTTGGCCTTTGCCTCCACCGGTTTGTGTTGCTCCATAGGCCTCTAGGTAGTGACGAATTTTAATGCTGTCACTTACTTGGACATTCTGCTGATGATCGGCGCAAAGCCAGCTCACCATATCGGTTTTTCTGTCTACACAAAATATAGGTTTGTCATTAAAGCGAAAAACTTCATAAGCCGCCAAATTGGTATGGCGGTTGCCGCACGAGGCATTTAACCATAGCTCATCTTCTTGATGTTGCTCTAACAGTTGAGAGAATGACTGAATGTGGGTATCTACATCCAAGCTTTCAGGAAGAAGCCAATGCGCCACTTTAATCCCGCGGCTTTTGATGTGCTGCTCTATTCTTTCTGCGACGGCTTTGTGTTCTGGCAAATAGGCAAAGATAACCCCATGTGAATCAATGCTCTTATCGATTAACGGAGTAATAGCCGGTATGGGGTCGTTGTCTAATAAACAAACGTGTGTAATTGTGCTCATTACTTTCCTCCAAAAAAGCTTGGCCATAACTGGTTGCATTGCTGGATCACTGGGGTTAAGTCGTCATTGAAAAGCCAGCTCAAACCATAATTAATTAAACAAGTTAACTGTGGCATCACCTCGAGAAGTGAGAGCAAGGAAACAACAGATACTACCACAGCTACCCCCCCCCACACTTTGCCGTTGTTCGTTCCTACATATTCATCAGCCGAGTGCAACTCGGCTTGTATCTGCTCAAACTGTTGCTCAATCGCAAGGGGTTTTAGCATCATTTTTAACTGCTCTCTACCCTGAATTTGAGACGTTAACTCGACGAACCAATATTGGTTAACAAACAAGATAAAATCACGACGCAATTTGGCAAACGGCGGGTTAAAAATGGCTAAGAAGTTTTTGATACACCCCTTTTTGACCAATCGATTAGTTTGCGTTGTAATTCTGCGGTTGTAGTGTTCAAACGAGGTTCGATAGAAAAGCGCAGATAACAGCATACGGTTATAGATGTTCTTGACATGATTGGGAGCGATCATGTTTTTAAAAAACCAGCTTGTCCCTAGATAAGCATGACTAAAGTCGGTATAACCAGACCAAGTACCATTGGTTATCCAGCGCTGATAGACATCTTCTTCCAGCTGCTTTTTCACTAAAGGTTTGTGGTAGCAAAAGTCATCAAACTCATTAAATGTCATCGAGTTATCATCCACATTTAGTGCATAGCTGTAGATTTTTTGTTGCAGCTCAAACTGCTGCGGCAAGTCATTCGCTAAACCATAACAGCAAGATACAAACATCCTATCATCCGGTAAGTAGGTTAGGCGCTCATCAATAAAGCCTGTGAGCTCTGTGAGATTTTCGGCCCTTAAAGATTTAGGTTGTTTACGGAAAAACTCCGCCAATAAATAGAGAATTGGTCGTGACATTAACACTGAGGCTCTAAAGCGGTCACCATCGCTAATGATAGTTTGTAAACGAGATGGATCGTCTGCGATTAGCTCCACACCGTCTTGATATAATGCTTTAGCAAAGTGTTTGCCTTCTGCATTTGCGGCAATGTAAGGGGGGTAAAGCACTCGAGCATTTTTGGTAAAAGTGAGGTATCGCTGATATTGAATGTTTTTTAATGTTGCTCTGTTTTGCTCTGTACCTGTTAACAAGCTAGTAACCCAATGCTGATCGGGCAGTTCATTACGCTGTTCTACCTGTATAGCTAAACACATCATACCATTAAAGTAGCTATACAGCGTAACCTGCTTAATTGGTACCCGAATGGAGTCTTGATCGTTTAACTGTAATTGCCACTCTAACGCTTTATAGCAAGACGCCTCTGGATCTATCAACCGATACTCCCTAATAGGAGATACGGTTTCATTTCCGTACTTTTGTTTAGCGTTTGCCTCATCAAACAGGTATCGCCTCTGATGGGGCGAAAAATAGATCCACGCTTCATGCTCTGCATCGAGATCTGGCTGATTGAAGAGCTTAGCCTTATATTTGTACGGCGACACATGAGTGAGCAGTTTACTTGTGAGCCGATCGCTGGTTGAATACTTCCAGTTATGACCAACCTCATCGTTTTTTACAAGATCTAAAGGCAAGAAAAACGTAGTGGTGTAATAGTCTACAGGGCGACCTAATGAGACGATTTCATTAATCAACCACTCCAGCAGGTAGAGCCATTTTGCTTGGCTTGGCTTTGGATGTGATATAGATAGCTCTAGGCTATTTTCGTTAACTATCTCAAGTTCAAAACCCAGTTTTTGCCACTCTTCTATTTTGGCGTCTACTGCTGATGCAAAGTAACTTTTTACCGACAAGAATACACTGCTGATCTGAGTGAAATCCAAAGACTCACCCAAGGTTTGATCCCCGCCTAGTAACAACAAATAATTAGTCGATATAGATGGCCGAGCAACATTCTCATTTATCACTAGCCCATTTCGCACAGCCTCAACTTGCTGAATAAACTCTGGCGCACTTTCCTCAATACATGCCAGATCCACCGCTAAAGCCGCAAGTAATGGCTCGGTTGTATTAATATTTGCGATGGTTAGATCTGTTAATTGATAGCGGCGTGTAACAAAGGCCTGTTGCAAGAGTTTAATTTGCTGAAGATCTTGTTTTGCTAACTCTGTAACTATCTTAGAGGTTGGAGTCAATGTAGGGTGTTCAGATAATAACTGTTTAAGCCGAATTCCGCCTTTTTTTGCTTCCTTGCCATTCATTCTCTAATCCTTTTGTTTCCGAACAATCCACGATATCACCAATCGACCAAAAGTTACGCAACTCCGCTCACACCAATGAATTTACTATAGATTTATTCCGAATAAGCAAACAGATAGGCCACCGCTTTGGTGGCCTTTCAATGAATTTTATTGGTAACGATTTTTAACCGTTCGTTCTAAATCACTAATTATTCAACACCCGCGCAAACTTCTTCACCACCGCCATTGCCTGTTTTTCGCTGTACTCGTTTGGTGCCGTTGTCGGTGATACGGTGTAGCTAAACGGGTACTGGAGATGGTACTGCACAATCGCGTTCTTTTTGTATGGGTAGATAGAAAAGTCGATTACTGAGTCGTCCATTCTCACTTGGCCGTAGCGTTCTGTGTCGGCTTGTTTGTCTTCTGGCGGTTGATTAAAGCTTGATTTGAGTATCCGCCTTACGTTTGCAAAGGCGGTAATGTCATCGTTTTTAAGCTTTTGCTCACCTTCCAAGGTATAGCTCTTTGTTATCGACATCCGTTTTAGTGAGTCGATACGCGCTTTCACGTTAGCGATTACCTGCTCTTCGGTGAGCGCTCTATCAATAGCTGCATCGTATTTTGCGCTTGTGTAGTGTATCACTGGCAATAGGGTCACAACGTACTGGTTATAGTTTTTGTTGTTACTGAGGTCGTCTTCGATAACAACTTCAACGTGCCACATTCTAACGCTGTCTAAGTCCCGGTAATCTGCTTGTGCCCATTGTTCACCATCGCGATATTCAAAAATATACTTTTTGCCGCCGATAGCGTTCATAAATGCCTGATCTGGGTGCTGCGCTGGAAACTTGTCTAATGAATATGTTTTCAGCCCTGTGGTCTGCAATAACTGTAAATCTGAACCCGGTACATTCACCTTAGATCGTTTACGGCGTTCTCGGTAACTGAGTGCCGACTCACCGTTTTTCAGTTGATGGTAGATCTGCTCATTCACTTCTTTTTTTGAAACCGCTTTACTAAATTTGAACTCAAATTCATATGGTTCGATCGCATGGTTCGAGTAATCACCACGTTGATGTCTTAAACCATTTTCCGCAGCCACTCGGTTTCGCTCCGCTAATACTTCTGGGTCTAGCGATAATTGACAACCACTTAATATCATAACGCAGCTCAAACCTAGCAAACTCATTTTAATTTTCATAACTTCTCCCTGCCCTATTAATTAGCGGCTATGTTATTGTTCAACACGTTGATACTTATATTGATAGAACTCTAATTTCAACTATTAAATCTCAGCTAACAGTTTATTTTTACGTTCAAGAAACTCTTGTTCTGAAATTAGTCCTTCCTTACGCAGTGCGCCCAGTTTTTTTATCTTCTCCATGTTTCCTAAACTGTTGTCTTTAGGCTGCAATATGTCATCAATGCCTTGTTGTAACTCCAGTTGTGTGATGCCAACCTTGCCTAGGGCAATGCGTTCATAAAGGTTTTTTAGAACAGGGGTATCAATGCTTTCTTGATTTTCAAGATACAGAGCGAGAAACTCCTCTGTTTTTGCCTCAAACTCCTTATTGCTGGTTTCTTTTTCTTGTTTCATTTGCTGCAGTTGCAACGGTTCCTCGCCTGCTTTATAGGATTTATAGGCTAAATACCAAAACAGTGGTAATGATATAATCCACAATGGCACAACAATGCCTAAGATAATATAAACGACCGTTGATACTTTAACGGTATCCCTATATTTAACATCGTTACTCATTATGTCACCTCTTTTTCAATTAACTTGGTAATATTTTCTAATCGGCACACTTACAAGCAGCCATTTAGTTTACAAATGGTTAATATATTTCGCCTATTTTTAAGGTAAAGCATGCCCTACTCCTAAGTGAGCATCCTTATAGTGTTTTAAGTTATTTAACTTTGGTCAGCTAATTATTAGCGATGAGCGAAGCGTTCTGCACTGATCAAGTTCATTTCGCTTTCACCTGGGCCTTTTATAGCCAGTTTCGTGCCTACATAGTTATAAACCGCATTTAATGCTACCTTCTCTCCTGTTCCGTGGCAGATAAGCCATAATCCGAATGGGTGGTAACCCTGCTCACGGCTAATTGTGACTTGCTGGCTATCTACATTAGCATTATCAAGTTGACCTTCTGCGTGGCTCACTTGTTTTTCATTGAGGAACAAGGTTGACTTGCAGTAACCTTTGGTTGCAAGCCTTTGTACGACGTTACCTCCGTTGCTGATATAGCTATGCGACAGAACGTATTCTCCCGAGCGAGGAAAATGCAGATAGCCGCGATAATAGAGCCCAACAGGCGAAGTGAAACCACCTTGAACTTGGTCTAAAATCGAGCGGTAACCGAACACGCCATTTCCTTGATATTCAACGCTCGAAACCGTAATACCCGAGGGTAGCAATGGCAGAGCTTGGTTATCTTGTACCATAACATCCACCAGCAGGCCTGACTTTTGTGGCGTGGCTTCTGGTAGCCTTTCAAACGCCTTTAAGTCAAATTCGACTTGTGGTGTCTGCTCAGCATCAGGCGATGGCTCTTTTTGGCCTAACGTCTGGTTGCTAACAAGCACCTGCAAAGCTGCCACTTGTTTTTCTAACAACAAGACTCTTTGGTCGAGTGTTTGTTGATCCGTTGCATGCACGCTTGCGCTTACTAACAGTGTAACCAAAGGTGCTATCATTCGAACTTGCACCTGTTTGCCCGCCCTAATTCTTTGCTTATGGGGCTTCCTAAGCTCTGTGTGTTTTTTTATCGACATTTTTTTATATCCGCGATATCGCAAGCTTTTTGGTAAAACTTACGTTGGGTTGAATCGAGCCGTGCTTTATCTATCGGTAATATTGCCAGAGTCGCACTTTGCAGTGCGTGTTGAACTTTATTTCGAACATCATCTGATACCACAGAGCCTGGCTGCATGATTTTGCCAAAGCTTTCTGCCGCTTTTAGAAAGCGCTTCACTCTTAGATCGCTGCGCACAATATCTTGGGCCGCGAGTTCAGCCTGCTGACTTGCCAGCAAGTCCGACTCGGTTAACCGTTCGATGTCTCTTGGTGTTAATGTATTGCGAGCGGCGATCAGTTGATGCCACAGCGCTAGTGTGGGCTGCTCTGAATAGCGCTGCGGTTTAAATAGTAAAGCGGCTTGATGCAATTGAGCAATTCGACCATCGCTCTTGTCCATTTCTTGTTGATGAGCAGATAACGCGTTATATGGCTTAGGATAGCGCTGCGCAAAAGAGAGTTGCTCACTTTCTGTCAATGATAAAAACGCATCATCGGCTTCACTGAGTTCCTTCAGCGAACTGCTGGTTTGTATTTGAGTTGCGAGCAAATTGAAACGATGGGTCTCTCTATATTGGGATATCAATTGCGTTGATTTTTCATCTAACCTTTGCTTATCAAAATCGCTCAATTTATCTGCGCGAGTAGTTACCTGCTGGTAAGTGCTACTTTCATCAATGCGGGCTCTATCCAAAACAACCAATAATGCCTCGATGCGAGTTTGGCTAGCGTCTATTTGTGCTTTGGCTTGGCTCGCAAGCCTACGAGCGAGTAATATGGCCGGTTCGCGGCTTCTGTCATCATTGGTTAGCGCTTGGTTGGCCTTTATCAGTTTGTTCCATGCGCTAGGGTTTGGTTTTTCTTCGCGCAATTGAATCGAATACTCTTCTGCTGCATTTTGTAATTTAGCAAGGCGCCGTTGGCTGTTTTGGCTTCTTTGAGGGTATGCCATCACCGAGAAATACACGCTGGCGTAGTTACGCTGCAGTTCATTTTGCGTTTCAACGCTTAAACTTAGAAGCAAGCGATATAATCGCTCCACTTCGTCTATATAGAGTTCGTCACTGTATTGCTGAGCAAACCAATGTGCATAATATTGAGCCACCGACACTTGTAACTGTTGGTAATAGAGTGGGCGTACCGCAAGCAGCTTGTTCTTATCAAGATCGGTAAGCTGGTTGTAGGCTTCCGCCAAGCCTTGCCGCAGTTCTAGCTCTGCTTTTAGGTTAAACGCACTGAGTTTATCTATTCTGGTTTCACTCTCATGGACACGTAGTTGCGCTGTTCTTGCTTGCCTTTGCTGCTGCGGCGTCCATTTTGACCAGTGTTCAGGTGGGGTGTATTCGAGTACTTTTACAAACTCAAACAAGTGTTGCCAATTGTCGGGCTCATTTTCATATAGCAGCTGTAAGCGCTCAACACGTTCGTTTTGTGTCTCTAGCAAGGAAGGCGACGTGGGGCTTGTTCTTCCTCCATTTAACACAAACACACCAATCGCAATCGGCACGACGAGTAAGCCAATATTTAGAAATGATCTCAAACTCATTGGTTTAACACCATTTCTAACGTCGTCCTTACTAACAGATTTTTCAACGTCTAATTCTGCTCGCTTTTGCCACAACACCCCTTCTAGTTCACTCAGTTCACTGATGGCGAGAAGCCTCACCTTAGCCTTATCAAGGGCATTTAGTTGGGCTTTATCAATATCTTTATAGTTTTCATTACTGATGACTAATGTGGTGATATTGGCTCGCGTAGCATAATGGGTGACGGCTGATATTTTTTGGTTCAGTTCGCCTACCGCCCCAACGTAACCGTGTTCTAACATCGCTCCTGTCGCGCAAACCGCCCCACTTTCTATAGCGCCATGACGTGCGATTTGATCGGCTATCGCGAGTGCGAGTTGATGGCTTCGACCAATAAACTCAACCGAGGAAACAATCACCCTTACCGCGGCTTCAACATTGTCCTCATAGCTTCGACTTGGGTATAAGGTTTTACCCAACTCATCCGAGCGGCAACTTGGTGAGGATGAACAACTTTGAATTTTCTGCTCCGCTGGTTTCTCAAGCGCAATGACCTGAACATTGCACAATACGGCTTTATTCAGACTAACTATCGGGAAATGCACTAAACCTAACGTCCCTTCAACCGGCTGGCGAACAGGTTGATCCAAACGAAATGTCACCGGTGATACGGCTTGTTGTTTTTCTTTCGCTAATTCAGGCGCGGATTGGCTTACGCCTAACTCTTTCAATAACGCCATTGCCCAGTCATAAGTTAATGTGTGCGGCTGTCTAGCAAAATAGTCTAGCTCCGACGCATACTCAGCAGAGCCTGTAAGGGTAAACCAGGAGTTTGAGCTGACAGGAAGTATGTTCTCGATTTCAATTTCAGGGTAAACCCAAACAGCAGAGTGAATTAAAGGTTTTGATGCGTTAGCGACAATGCTCGCCGATTGAGGGGATGACTCGGCGAGCATTGTCGCTAACGCATCGAACAGTGCACGTGTTTCTTTGGCCTGTTGGTAGGGATTTTTATCTAAGCCAATTGCTTTATCATCGTTGCTCAATTGCCAAGGTATCTTTGCCTGCGCTATTAAGCTACTCGCCTCTTGAACTTGCAAACTGTCTAACAAAGTAAAACCTTGGGGCCTAATGATCAAAGCGTCTACTTCAGCAGAGCACCACTTTCCTTTATAGGTCGTGCTAAAACATAGCCCACCGACAACAATAATCCAGTCGTCTTTCGAAGCACGTTGGCAATACTCTTCATATAGCGACAACTGTTCTACAAACTGATGAAACTTGGAACTGCTGCACCAATTTCCTTGGTGCGTAAACGCTTTGATCATACTGTTTACCACTTGCTGCTAGTGTTCTAATTGTAAACGTACAGAGCGGGATACATAGCTAGAGATAGCTGTGCCAAGTTGCCACTCGCTCATCATATCGGGGCCTCCATTTGGGCACCCTTGAAGCCATACCTCTCCTTGCTCATCAACGAGCATGATCTCTGCCCAAACTGGGATCTGGTCTAAAACCTGAGCAGACAGTACTAAAGAGATCACCCAGTTATCCCGCTCTTGTTCCAGTATTACTCGATAACCTTCATATAGAATGTCATATCGGCTTTGTTCGCTACTTGCCGCTAAACGCTGTTGAGGCGTATCTAGTCCATTTTTGTGCCACTGCTGCCGCGCAGTGTTGAGAACCGTTTTTCTTGCTTGGCAAAACTTTCGCCGCGCCGCGGGTGATAGCCACAAGGTCTCTTTTTCGGCTTCGTTAAGGCTTGGCCCAGTGCTTAATGCTCGATGAAGGCGGTGGTAACTAATGTAATGCTGCCCTGTCTCTTTTTGTTGCTCGGTTACCGCGCAAAGCAGTGTATGTAATGATTGCTTATTCATTATGCTTCCCCTTTCAAACTAGATAGCACATCTAAGCTTTGCTCTTCTAAGCACTTTTCTAGAAGCTGCAATCCTTTCGTTTTACGAGATCTAAACTTGGTATTAGACATGGCAAGTTCATCGTAAATCTGTTTGTCTTGTTTCTCTTCAATAACGCTCATTTTGACAATGGCGTACATTTCAGCGTTGTAATCACCAAGCTTTGAAAAGCAAAGATTTAATCGCATGAGTTGCTGGCTATAACCCATGACTTCAGAGAGCTCTAGATCTAATGATGGCAGTTCAAAATCTAACGCTACGGCTGGCTCATAATAGAAATCTAAGATGATATCGAGCAACCGACTGGCTCGCCGAGCACACTTGACCTTTTCTTGCTTAATTTTTTTGCGTAGCGCTTGGATATAAACATCATCGGTTGGCGAGATATTTCTGCCTTCCCACTCTTGGTTAAGCGCTTTAACCAAGGGGTATATTCGATACCAGTTAGAGAGGTTCAAAACATACTGGCGAGTGCATCCGGCGTTGAATAAAAACTGGGCCTGAGCATTATTCAGAACGGTTTTCAACTGGTTATAGAACACCCCCGATTCAAGTCTAGTGTTAGGTTCGGCTTGTAAAGCCTGCCTTTCACTCGCTACTTGAATCAACTTTGGGGTCGCGATTTCCATTAGCTCCCATACGTCACCAGAAGATTCTAGATAATGCAGGGCTCTCAAGGAGTAGCAAACCGTATCTAAGGGGTCGCTTTTAAAACTAGCTAAGGCCTTTTCCGGGGTTTCTTCACTTTCTAAACTAATAATAAGGGGAGTTAAGATGGCTTTACGAACTTTTGCCCAATGAATAGTGAATGCCTGATTCATTTGATTCCCTCTTTGCTTAAAAGCCAATTCTCAACAGGCTTTTTATCCGTTGCTATTATCGTCATGACATTCCTTTTCTCGTGGTTTAGCCAACTAGCACTTGCTCTAAAAACTGCAGCACGCTTTTATTAAAGCACTCTGAGAAGATTTCTACTCGCAGCAAGGAGAGGATTGATGAGAGCATCACAAGCGCCGAATCTAGCCATATTGTTCCCACGACACACTTCAAAATAGCGCTAAGCAAAAACCATGAGAACATTACCCAAAATCCGACACCAAATAGGTAAAAGGTTATCGACCTTAGTTGCCAGTAATGTGTGTAAGTTAGATTCATTGTTTGCCATCCTCTTTGCTACCTAATTACTCCATTGTGAGGACAAATGTAATCGTGTGTTTTTTTAGTAAACCATTAGCCTAGTCACTGTGCAACTGGTTACTCCCTGTGCAAGTTCTCATTTTTGGTGAATAAAAAACAAACGCTTATACACTCCCCCTTAAAGCTAGGCGTGACATCAAAAAAGGAGTAAATCAAATGGAAACAGCAAAAACGTTATTGGCTTTGGTCGTTGGTGGCGCACTTAGTGCGTGTGGTGGCGGAGGTGGCAGCTCTTCTACTACTAACCCTGTTGAACCTACCAAGAGTATTACCGTACTCGATGGCTACCTACACAATGCGGTGCTTTTTAATGATCTAAATAACAACGCAATATGGGAGGGTAATGAGCCTCTGCTTGGCCTTACCGACAAAAATGGTCAGGCAACGATAAAGTCTTCTGGGTTGGTACAGGTTGGCGCAATGACTGTCGTCTCTGGTTCTCCACTCTCACGCTTAATCGCTGAAAAAAAACCGGAGTGGGCAGACTTAAGCAGTTATGACATGGACTTTCCCCAAGAGCCAATTGGCCAAGAATTTACCCTTATTGGTAATAGCAGCTCTGATGTTATTTCACCACTCACACACCTTGCCAAACTATCGGCGCAAAAGCTCGACATCCCTTTTGAGCAAGCCTACGAAAAATTAACAGAATCTCTTAGCGAGATAGAAGAAGAAGAGATTGCCGACGACTTCGTTGCCGCAGGGCAAAAAAAACTGCATAAATTTGCCCAGCTTATCACTCAAACGTTAGCGAACGACGACTTCGATCAACATGCGGATACTTACCTCGACAATGCCGTATCTGCCGTGAAACAAATGAGCGACGAGCAAGTAAACCAGTTAAGTTATTTACCAAAACTGAGCAACACAGCTCAAGGTGGCTTCACCGAAAACCATAAGTTACGTATTAACGGCCCACTCGCGGCTAGCCTTAACCATGAGACAGCAAAACTTAATCTGCAAGCTGGTGATACAGGGCTAAGTTACCAATTTAGCCTGTCGGATTCTGATGGTGAACTATTCCATGATGAAGATAGAAGTTCATTAGGTTACTCGCTTTCCGTTCGCCCTGAAAACGGCACTTCACAGAGCTTAGTGGTTGCGGATCAAATCACACTCTCGTTGAGCGAAGATATGAGTACGCTAAATTTTGAGGCCGCAGAGCTTTTAAAGGGAGGCCAATGGACGGTTTATCTCAACGCGACCGATTTAGATTCTCAAGGCAGCCCTTTGGGAACCAAAAGCGTTCCTATTCATTTTAAAGTAAGCACAGAC
>Ga0209379_10000526_pt1 | contig 31140 bp, 23 predicted proteins | sample tdDd001_FD_187124 | JGI IMG/M metagenome (GOLD analysis project Ga0209379, IMG submission 187124) | Marine sediment microbial communities from the Atlantic coast under amendment with organic carbon and nitrate - tdDd00.1 (SPAdes)... | ecosystem: Environmental > Aquatic > Marine > Coastal >...
AAAACTATTTTTTGAACTAAAACAGTTCATGTATAAAAAAAACACCTCCACGAATAATCTTGGAGGTGTCTTTGCTATTTTGAATTGATTTGTGATTGTTAAATTTGAAATTACAAGTTTTGTAATAGCTTGTTATTTAGCAACATCATCAATTAGTTTGATTTTTTGATTCTGTAATGCGATATTCTTTTTACCCTGATTGATTTTTTCTTGCATTTCTTTAAGAATTGAACTCGACTTGTCAGATAAGTTGAAGAAACCCATATTGTTTTCCCAAAGAGTAACATCACTTTCCAGTTGCTTAACTTTATTGTAAAGCTTATTTCGTTCGTAAATAAGTGTGTCTTCTGGTTTGTTTCCTTCTAGTATAGAATCAATTTTCAGTTTGAATTTTTGAATTTCCAAATTACTGGAATCTAGATTCATTTTACCATATAAAACATTGATTGCTTTTCTAAAATCGTTTTGCACATGTTCTTTATTCTTAAAAGGAACATGACCAACTTCAGCCCATTCTTTTTGGAATTGCTTTATGGTATTTAGATTTTCTTCATTATTATCACTCAGCTCAAGTTCGCTTACCTTCTGAATGATATTTTCTTTAATTTTAAGGTTGTCAGCTTGTTTTGAATCTAGTGTGTTGAAATGTGCTGTTTTGTTATCAAAGAATGTGTCACATGCTTTTCTAAATCGATTCCAAACATCATTCGATACTTTTCTAGGAACAACACCAATACTTTTCCACTTCTTTTGAATACGGATTAGGTCATTCGATGTTTTTTTCCAGTCAGTACTATCTTGTAAGGCTTCCGCTTTTTCGCAAAGTTCAATCTTCAGTTTAAGATTTTCATTTAGCTTTTCCTTGTGTTCAACATAGAAATCACGCTTGTTGTTGAAGAATAGATCGCAAGCTTCTCTAAAGCGCTGATAAATGGAGTTGTTGTCTTTTTTTGGTGCAAATCCAATGGTGCGCCATTCTGTTTGAATTTGAAGCACCTCTTTAGAGGCTTCATTCCATTCGTGATGGGAACTAAAGGTTTTAGCAGCAATTTCTTCAACCTTTATACAAAGATCCGTTTTTTTCTGAAGATTTAGAATCTGCTCCTCACGAACACCATTATAAAAATTTTGTTGGTTTTTATTAATGGTATTTGATATTGATTTAAAACGTTCCCAAAGTTCATCTCTTTTGCTACGTTCAACAGGACCAGTCTCTCGCCACATTTCGTGAAGCTTCTGTAGGTCGTTAAATGCTTTTACTGCAGACTTTTCTTCAAGGAGTTTTTCAGCATTCTCACAAAGCGTTATTTTTGCTTCATAGTTTTTGCGCAGGTCCATGTCGCGCAATTCTCTATTTATTTTAATGTAATCGTAAAATTTTTCAACGGCGTGATGGTAGTTTTCCCAAATATGTTTTACCGATTGCGAAGGGACCATACCATAGTCTTTCCATCTTTTTTGTAAATCGCGAAACTCATTAAAAGTTTTCTCAAAAGACTCCTGACCGTTAATTAATTGTTTGATTTCATCTATAATTAAAAGCTTTTGCTTTAAGTTATTTTCTTTTTTTTGTTCAAAACTTTTTTGAACAACAGCTTTCTTATCTCTATATTGTTGAAGGAGCTCTTTTATTTCAATTTCTTGTTGGTCTCTTTCAGGATGAAAGTCTTTTTCTTCACCACCTTCTTGAATAAACTTTCGTTTTAATTCTTCTACTCCGGCATTGTGTTTTTTGTAAAAGTGAATCTTAATACTCTCTGCTCTTTCTTTAGAATCTTGATCTAATTCCGACTCGAGAATCAGTTTAAGTCTTTGAATCAACTCATGCTTCTCCATAGAAGCATAATTAGGTTTGTCTTGAAGTTCAGTGTCAGTTTCTGTATTGGACTTACCAGTAACTATGTCAGATTCAGGTGTATCTTCTTTAACTTGATTTTCTGATTGATCATGAGACGCTTCAGTGTGTAACTCAACTTTAGGTTCAGTTTCGTTCTCATGTGAGGGAGTAAGATCTTGTTCTTTCATGTTTTTTTTATTGAAAAGGAGGCCTAATAATGCATGCTAAATTGGCAATATATAGACTGGAATTTTAAACTACTATTACGAATTTAGTTATTAAAGTATGAAACATCAAAAAATAAGCTTAATTATTTATTTTCTTAAAGAGTGTAAGTTCCGATATAACAAGCTTTTTTAAGGGCTTTAGGAAACAATATAATTTAAAATTGTATAGAATAATTGACGTTCTAAAATCATGTGAGCTTTATTTTCATCTTTCTAAACCCTTTTTTTTGTTTTACTAAGGCTTGATGTATACTTTTGAGCAAAATTTATAAGAAGATGAGAATTGATATATTAACCGTTGTTCCGGAATTATTAGAAAGTCCTCTTGGGCATTCTATTATTCAAAGGGCAAAAGATAAAGGTGTGGTTGAAATTCACATCCATAATATTCGTGATTTTTCTGAAGATAAGCATAATAAAGTAGATGATTATGCCTTTAGCGGAGGAGCAGGAATGGTTATGCGATTGGAGCCGATTGTTAAAGCAATTGAAAGTTTAACTGATCAACGTAATTATGATGAGATAATTTTCACTAGCCCAGACGGAGAACAGTACAATCAAAAAGCTGCTAATACACTTTCTTTGAAAGAGAATATTATTATTCTATGTGGTCATTATAAAGGAATTGACCAGAGAATACGTGATCATTTTATCACAAAGGAAATTTCAGTTGGCGATTTTGTTTTAACTGGGGGAGAATTGGCTGCAGCGATTATTGCTGATAGTGTTGTTCGTTTATTGCCTGGAGCAATGGGAGATGAGACTTCAGCTTTGACAGATTCTTTTCAAGATAATTTATTAGCGCCTCCTTTGTATACGCGCCCAGCGGAATTTAGGGGTTGGAAAGTACCGGAGATTTTACTTTCTGGTGACCATAAGAGAATAGAGCTTTGGCAAGAGGAGCAAGCTTATAGGCGGACTAAGAAGTTGCGTCCCGATCTATTAGATGAGGAATAAAATAAAAGCTGCAAAATTAATTTTGCAGCTTTTTTTATGTTCTAATAATTTTCGCTTTTTTCTTCGAAATAAGCCTGCGGATGTTGGCAAGCAGGACAACTGTTCGGAGCTTTATTTCCAGAATGAACGTAGCCACAGTTTCTGCAGTACCATTCTGTAGACTCCTCTTTTTCGAATACCTTACCCTCTTCTATATTCTTTAATAGTTTTAAGTATCTTTCCTCATGCATCTGTTCAACTTTAGCAATTGTTTTAAATGCTGAAGCAACTTCTTTAAATCCTTCTTCACTTGCAATTCTAGCGAATTCAGGGTACAAATCAGTGTACTCTTCATTTTCACCCATGGCTGCAGCTTTTAGGTTTTCACTTGTTGTTGCAATAATTCCAGCAGGATAAGTTGCTGTTATTTCAACTTCACCACCTTCTAGAAATTTGAAAAAACGTTTGGCATGCTGCATTTCTTGCTCTGCAGTCTCTAAAAATAAAGCTGCAATTTGCTCGTAACCTTCTTTCTTTGCTTGTTTTGCAAAATAAGTGTAGCGACTTCTTGCTTGAGATTCCCCTGCGAATGCTTTCAGAAGATTTTTTTCTGTTTCTGTTCCTTTGATACTCATATTACTTGTGGTTTTTTATGTTTTGTTATAGACAAATATCAGGCTTTTATTATAAGTATTAAAGCGTTATTAAAACTAGCTGTCTAATTTAGAACGGTGTTAAATAGAATATAGCTTAAACTTTATTGATAATAATAATCCCTGTTTTTTTTTGTATAAACCTTTAATATTTCGTAACTTATTTAAGCAATTCCTTTAAGTGTTTCTTCTTTCAAATATTTTCTTGTAATATGTCTAAACTTTATCTCTGGTCTGAGTTTGTGGTCATATTTTTTGTGATGCCACTGTTGTATTTTTTTGAATTGATTCCAATTCATAAATCGATTCCTTTGGTTTTAGTTTTTGTGTATTGTTTTGTTGTTATGTATAACAGGAAGAACATATCAAGAAGTATATTTAGAATTAAGTCACAACATTCTCTTAAGGAAATTGCATTGAAAAGTCTGTTCTTATTAGTCGTCTCATCTGTATGGGTTTATATTTTTAGAGAAGATGTTTTCTTTCATCTTCCTCTCAACAATTTTTGGTTTTGGATATTCATTATTCTAAGCTATCCTATTTGGTCGGCTTTTACTCAAGAATTTATTTATCGCTTCTTTTTTTATCATCGCTATAGAAAACTTTTTGACAGTATTTTGGTTATGATATTTGTGAATGCACTTTGTTTTTCAATGGCGCATATTATTTTTAGAAACTGGATTGCTCTTGTATTTACTTTTGTTGGGAGTATTGTTTTTTCTTTAACTTATATAAGGAGCCGATCATTGAATGCCGTTTTTATAGAGCATTCTATTTATGGTAACATCTTTTTTACCAATGGCTTTGGTATTTTCTTTTACCTTCCACTTTAGTTTATTTAAAACAAATAAAAATAAAGAGTATATTTATCTCTATGAAAATTAGATGTAAATATCTTCTCATTATTTTAAGTTCTGCTTTTTTTATGCTGCAGTCTTTAAGTTATGTAGAGGCTCAAATTCATAAGAAAGCAATGAAAGACACATATACCAATTCTCTTATTAATGAAACCAGTCCATATCTTTTACAGCATGCCCATAATCCTGTAAACTGGTACCCTTGGGGTGAAGAAGCTTTAGCATTAGCAAAGCGCGAAAATAAGCCACTTTTAATCTCAATCGGATATAGTGCTTGTCATTGGTGCCACGTGATGGAGCACGAAAGCTTTGAAAATGAGGAAATCGCCAAGCTAATGAATGAATTGTTCGTTTGCATTAAAGTTGATAGAGAAGAACGACCCGATATAGATCAGATATATATGGATGCGGTTCAGATGATTACTGGACGTGGTGGTTGGCCACTTAATTGCTTCGCGCTGCCAGACGGACGGCCTTTTTACGGAGGAACCTATTTCCCTTCTGATAATTGGGTGCAGGTGCTTAAAGCTATCAGTAAAGCTTATGCTACCGAAAATGATAAGGTATTGCGCTCAGCAGATCAAATTTCTGAAGGCGTTCGCCTCTCTGGCTTAATAGAGCTGAAAGAAGATAAGTTGGAATATGATATTGTTGAGTTAAGCAAATCTGTTCAGGCTTGGAAATCGAGTTTTGATAAAAAAGAAGGGGGTGAGAACAGAGCTCCAAAATTCCCAATGCCAAGTTCGTTAGATTTTTTAATGAATTACTATTTCTATACCAAGGATACCGAAATTTTGGATCATCTCAGTTTAAGTCTCGATAAGATGGCTAAAGGAGGTATTTATGATCAGATTGGAGGGGGATTTGCTCGATATTCTGTAGATGAGTATTGGAAAGTACCTCATTTTGAGAAGATGCTCTACGATAATGCTCAGCTCTTAAGTTTATATTCCAATGCCTTTCGTTTGACCAAAAAATCTTTGTATAAAGATGTTATTGTTGAAACGATAGCATTTCTTGAAAGAGAACTTGCTCTACCTAATGGAGGTTTTTATTCGGCTCTTGATGCCGATAGTGAAGGGGTAGAGGGTAAATTTTACGTTTGGGAAAGAGAAGAAGTTGACCATATACTTGGTGCAGATTCCGAAATTTTTTCAGATTATTTTGAAATAAAAAAAGTTGCGAATTGGGAGGAAGGGAATATTCCCCATCTTAAACAATCAAAAGCTGATCTTCTCCAAAAATATCAGCTATCAGAAACTGCCTTTGATGAATTGATGAAAAAATCGAAACAGAAGTTGTTAAATGCTCGTTCTGAAAGAATACGACCAGGTTTGGATGATAAATTCTTAACAGCTTGGAATTCACTTTTAATCAGGGGGTACGTTGATGCTTATAAAGCTCTGGGCGATGAATCTTATTTAAGTAAGGCCACAGAAACAGCTAGGTTTGTACAGAATAAATTGTTGCAGCCCAATGCTCAATTGTTTCGAACTTATAAGAAAGGCGATGCAAGAATTAATGCTTTCCTCGATGATTATAGTTTCACTCTTGAAGCCTTTATTGCTTTGTATCAAATTAGCTTTGATGAGACATGGTTGAATCAGGCAAATTTAATGCTCTTGTACGTTATTGAGAATTTTTACGATGAAAAATCGGGTATGTTCTTCTATACATCCATTAAAGACGCTAAGTTGGTGGCCCGAAAAATGGAGGTGATGGATAATGTAATTCCTTCTTCAAATGCTTCGATGGCTGAGTCTCTTTTTCTTTTAGGAAATTTACTAGGTGAAAATCAGTATCTCGAAATGTCTGAGCAAATGCTTGCAAATATGAAAGAGCAAGTATTAAAGTATATCTCCTATCATGGCAAATGGGGGAATTTAATGTTGAAGCAGATACAGGCACCTTACGAATTAATCATAACCGGAAAGAAAGCGAAAGAATTTCAAAAAATATTCAACAAAGATTTTTATCCGCATGTTTTGCTTGTCGGAAGTGAAAAGGAAAGTAAGCTCCCTTTGTTGAGAAATAGATTCTCGAATGAAACCATAAGTTTTTATCTTTGTAAAGATAAAGTTTGTTTTTTACCAACATCGAATTTAACAGAAATTATAGAACGTATTAATGATGAGCAAAATAAATAGGGTGAATAAATTAAAAGGAATAGCTGTAGTGGGGCTCGTGGCTTTGCTTTCAGCTTGTGCTACTGTACCTATTACTGGAAGAAAACAGATGAGCATGTTTCCAGAAAGTCAGATGATTGCAACCAGTTTGACGCAATATGATTCTTTTATTAAGGAAAATAAGTTGTCCGATAATAAGGAGCAGACGGCTATGGTAAAGCGTGTTGGGAAGCGAATTGCCGAAGTTGTGGAAGTTTTTATGAAAGACAATGGTATGTCTGATCGTATTGCAGGTTTTGCCTGGGAATTTAATTTGGTTGAAGACGATACGCCCAATGCTTGGTGTATGCCAGGTGGTAAGGTTGTTTTTTATACAGGAATTTTACCCTATACTCAAACTGAGGCAGGTCTTGCTGTTGTAATGGGACATGAAATTGCACATGCCGTTGCGCGTCATGGAAATGAAAGAATGAGTCAGCAAACATTTATTCAGTATGGCAGTGTTGCTTTGTCCACCCTTTATCAGGATAAGCCAGAACAAACGAAACAACTTTTGAACACAGCTGTGGGTGTGGCAGGAAATGTAGGTGTTATTTTACCTTTTTCTCGTACACATGAAATTGAAGCTGACAAAATGGGGCTGATTTTTATGGCTATGGCTGGTTATGACCCTGCTGTTGCTGTTGATTTTTGGAAACGTATGGGAGAAAGTGGAGGGCAAAAGCCTCCTGAGTTTTTGTCAACACATCCTGCTGATGATACACGAGTTAAGAATTTGCAAGCATTCTTACCTGAAGCGATGAAATACTATAAAAAATAAAACATACTGTTTTAGATTGGAAAGAGATATACTGTTGTATATCTCTTTTTTTATGCCATTGGAGGAATAAAACGTCGTAATTAACATATGTTCATTATATTAAGGTGTAATGCTGATGAAAAAGTATATTTAATTTTTTTATTAATCTCCACTAAGGTGGCATGTCAATTTAACATCATAAGCGTTTTTGTAGCTAAATATCAAATGGTAATGTAAACGATAGATAAGTTTTCTTGTTTTTTATGATATAGCTGAAAGAAACATTGATTGTGATGTTAATTTGGTAAAAAAAACGATATCATATGATGAAGAAAGAAGGGATAGGGAGAATATCGAGGTTTTTATTATTGGGTTGTGTTTTAATAGTAGGATTCATATTAATTTTTTGGCAATGTTCCGAAAATAACTCAATAAAAGAGATTTATGACGATACCTCTTTGAAAGAGGTTGTCATTAAAAATGAGGGAAGTGTTGATGTTTCTAAGGCTAATTTGTCACAAGTAACTCCTGTTTCAGAATCAAAGGAGAAAGTAAATGACTTGCCAAATCGCACTCATTTTGCAGATAAGAATAAGGCTCAAGTTTTAAAGAATGATCGAGGTAAGGTGATTACTTCACAAAGAAAACTTGCTGTACAAGCCTATGTTAAACCAGTATCTGCCACGAGTAATGCCACAAAGCTAAAAGAAGAGCTTAAGCTTATTGCTGAGAAGGTGAAGTTGTTGGAGGAACAAGTGAGAGTGCTTTTTGATAAGATGAAAGATTTTAGGAATAAGGATGAATCCAAATTCCTTGCAAAAGATTCGAAGCGTCATGTTGATGGGGAAGAGGTTTTAATTGTTGATAATAGTATATTTAAATATCCCACGCATGTATTTGCTGGGGGGCTTTCAACCTATAAAGATTGGGATGGTGTTGGGTTGCAAGGGAGTTACGCTTATAGAATGAATAAGTATCTGTCCCTTGGAGGTCAAGTGAATGCCTTTTTTAAGGATAGTAAATATAAAGGCGATCGTAGGTTGTATGTGGGACTTCGTGCAAATGTCCATGTTTTACCATTGTTTATAGAGAGATCAAATTTTGATTTGTATTTAGGTGGTACTGCAGGTGTTTGTCGTGACTATGGTTATGAGTTTTTTGATTCAATGTGGTTTTTAGGAGCCGCATATGACTTTAATAAACGTTTAGGTGTTTTTGCAGAAGCAGGTAGTATTGGTGTTTTAGGTCTGCGATTAAATTTTTGATTATGACTGATGGATTGTTTAGAAATAGACTGTCTTAATGAAAATATATTTATTTTAGTTAGTAATGAGTGTCGTTTATTTAGAACAGATGACCTTTCATATATTAATGAAATGGTAGTGAACTTGAAGAAACACAATGTCTTAACTTAAGAATTGTTAGAAGAAAAAGAGATGCTTGTCGAGTATCTCTTTTTCTTGTCTTATGATCTGAATTTTATAAATTTGATGATTCTTTACATATTAAAGGCATTTAGACTAAATGCCAGAAGCTTTTTTTGCCCACAATTCTTTTAAAATGCTAAACATACAACCTTCAGAATACTACAATTCCAATATTTCAGATCTTGAAATAAGAATTAAGAAGATCAAAAAGCAAATTATCTTTTTATCATTGTTCAGACTTCTCACTTTTGTGATTTTAGTCACTTTTATCGCTCTTTATACTTTTCATTGGCAGAGCAGTCTATTTTTAGGTTTGTCATTTATAGGGCTTTTGTCTTTTTTGTACGTGGTTAAGCGAGATTTAAAGCTAGCAGAAGAAGCTAAGCTGCTAGCAAATAAATTGTGCTTAAATCAGAATGAGATCAAATTTTTAAATCATAGTTTTGATCAGCAAGAGACCGGTTCGGACTATGCTAACTTAAACCCACATCTTGCTGATGATTTTGATTTGTTTGGAGAAGGATCACTTTATCAATATTTAAATCGATGTTTCACAAAAATTGGTAAAGATCGATTTGCCAGCAGCCTCTGTAAGTCCGAGTTGAATAAGGATGTGATTTTGAAGAAACAAGAGGCCATTAAGGAATTGAGTGAGAAGAATGAATTTGTACAGAACTTTCAGGCACACGCCATGCTAATTTCCGAAACGGGGAAGGAGCTTTCGAATATTCAAACATGGTTGGATGAGCCAGTTCTTAAAATGAGGTTTTTGAAAATTTCATCTGTTATTTGTCCATTTATTAGTTTGTCATGGTTAGCACTTGTAGTCTTTGGTCCATTTACGATTAATTCGTTTTTGTTACCTATATTGATGAATATGTTGATTGTTGGTGTGAATAAGGATCTTATTAATGAATCACACGCTCACTTGGGAAAGTCATCATCGGTACTGAAAAAATATACGGCTCTGATTAAATTAGCAGAGAATGAAAGTTTCAAATCTTCTTATTTAGATGAGGTTAAGCAGAAACTTTCGGACCAAAATACCAAAGCAAGTCTTGTGTTGAAGTCGTTGTTTAAGTTGTTGAATACTTTTGATTTGCGTTACAATTGGCTTGTTTCGCTAACCCTAAATGCCTTATTAATTTTCGATGTGCAAATTCTCTTTCGCTTGATTAAATGGAAGGAATTGCATAAAGAAAGTATTCCAACTTGGTTTCAGGCTTTATCGGAGCTTGAACCTTTAATGTCTTATGCTGTATTTGCCTACAATAATCAACTACACATTTCTTACCCTACTGTTTGTGATGAAAGGTTTAGTTTTCAGTCTAAAGAAATGGGACACCCTCTTTTGGCTTCATCAGTTAGGGTAAATAATAGCATAAATATTAATCACTCTCCTTGTGTAAATATTATTACTGGAGCAAATATGGCTGGTAAAAGTACTTTCCTACGTACTATGACGGTGAATTTGATACTTGCTATGAATGGTGCACCTGTTTGTGCAAGGGAATTTTCTTTTAGTCCATGCGAAATTATGTCAAGTATAAAGATACAAGATTCCTTATCGAATAATGAATCTTACTTTTATGCTGAGTTGTTGAGGATAAAAGAAATCATTTCTCATGTGGAAAAGCAACCAAGAACACTGGTTATTCTCGATGAAATTCTTCGAGGTACCAACACAAAGGATAAGCAGTTGGGTTCACTAGGATTGCTAGAAAAACTTATCAGCCTAAATGCAGTTGTAATGATTGCTACTCACGATTTGCTTATTGGTAAGCTTGAGGATAAATACCCAAAGCATGTTATGAATAATTGTTTTGAAGTTGAGTTAAAAAACGATCAGCTGGTTTTCGATTATAAATTAAAGCAAGGTATCAGCCAAAAACTAAACGCTTCATTTCTTATGAAGAAGATGGGGATAATGAACTAGGCTAGTCTGTTTTATTATCATCTAATGCTTTTCTATTGTAAATCATCTTGTCAGTTTTGTTGACATAGCTGTTTTTCATAAATTTGCGACTTCAATATTGGATTAGACTTGAGAGATTAGTTGTTTTTAGTATCCCTACTTGTCTTTAATCGCAATGTTTCTTGTCATAAAAACCAATAAATCTATTGAATATGAAAAACTTTACACTAATTGCATTACTTATCTTTATAATGGGCTGTTCTTCTGGACCAAAAGAAAAGACGACTCCTCAATCTGGTATTGTTTCAAATTTCCTGAGCGATGTTACCAGTCTCGAAAGAGTTGAGGGGAATAAGCCTATTGTAATGTTTCAGGAAGCAGCGCAAAAACTTGCCTCTAAGGTTATTCCAATCTCCAAAGACAATGTAAGAGATTTCCTGAAAGAGGCTAGAAATTACAAGGATTGTGTAATTATAACTGGAAACCATACCATCGTTAAGATTAAAGATCTTGATAAGTGTAAAGCATCGGGATCGTGGTCTGCGAGTATGCCTTATGCCGAAGGTTATGTGAAAAAAGGTAAGCTTTCTTACAAACAAGATTATATCAATAATATTATTGGTATGCCAGATACTCAAAGTAGAACAGCTTATTTCTTTAATTAAGATATTGCTATTAAATACACATTGAATTGTCTTATAAGAGGAGTGTTGTGATGAAAGTTACATCTCCTCTTTTTTTATACATTGTTCGTATTTTTTATTCTAAATTTAAACTTAACAAATTTGAGTCTTTTCTGAACTCCCCATTAAAGAGGGGGCGAAGGGGCGTGTTTTTGAGTGTATTCAGAATTTGTAACAAAAATGTGGTAAATGAGTTAAGTTGTCGTGATTTTTAGTCGTGTGTCTTCAATTAACTATTTCTTATTTGTAACCTAATAATGTTTATATGCGTCATAATATAAATTTTTAAAAGTTATAGTTATGAGAAAAATATTATTGCTACTTCTAATGTGTGTCGTTTATTTACAGGTTATTGCACAGTCTGATTCGATTACAATTTCTGGTGTTGTGACTGATTTTAAGAACAATCCAAAGGATAGTTGTTTGGTTGAATTGTTTAATGGTAATTTCAAAACTGCCTACGAAACGAAAACTGACAAAAAAGGGAAATATACATTGATCGTAAAAAAAGGGAACTATTTGGCTTTGGGTGCTTTAAGAATGTCTGAATATCCTCTTGCAGGCTCAACTTTGCCAAAAGACGATCAAAGATTGGAATTCTGGGCATGGAATGTAATTGCTCAAGAAGACCTAACAGTTAATATCAGATATAATAGGCTAGAAGTTTATGGAGTAAATATCTTTAGGATACAGGGGGCTGATCCTGGTTATACAATCTATTGCAGACCCATGAGTCTATCAAGGGGATTTTCTAAACCAGAGCTTAATCTCGATCAAATTGATCTTTGTCCAGATCCCGAAGAATTGGAAGTAAGAGTTAAAATTAATGGTATTCCAGTTAATGTTAATTTGAAACAAAAGGTGAGGGAATCATCTGATGGTCTTTTATGTGCTTATTTGTTGCATGTTGATTTGCCAAAAGAGAAAACGTCCAAGTCTTATGATGTTTTCCATATTGAAATGACCGATAAAGGCAATGGGGATAAGGGTGAAGCGGTATGTTTTAAAATGAAAAAGGATTATCAGTAATAGGCTAGCCTTGGAAGTCGCCTGATATTGTGTCATTAATAACTGGAAACCATACTATCGTTAAGATAAAAGATCTTGATAAGTGTAAAGCGTCTGGATCGTGGTCAGCAAGTATGCCTTATGCCGAAGGTTATGTGAAAAAAGGTAAGCTTTCTTACAAAAAAGATTATATCAATAATATTATTGGTATGCCTGATACCCAAATTAGAACAGCTTATTTCTTTAATTAAGATATTGCTATTAAATACACATTGAATAGTCTTATAAGAGGAGTGTTGTGATGAAAGTTACATCTCCTCTTTTTTTTATATTCTGATCAAATTATAATTTAAATATTCTTATTATTTGTCTGGTTCGTTTTGATCTTTTGGATTCCAAACCTCCTCAGGAATGGTATCGTCATCTTCCCAAACGACTTTAGGTTTTTGCGGGCCTTGTTTTCGGAATGCGAATGCATAAATAAGTCCGGAACAGCCACCAAACAAATGACCTTCCCACGAGACATCTTTTAGGACAGGAAAAATTCCCCAAAACAAACCTCCATAAAGAAATGCCACAGCAAATGAGATGGCTATGAGTTTATAATAGTTTCTAAAAAGACCAGAGAAAAAGAGAAAGGAGGCAAAGGCGTAAACTAATCCACTGGCACCAATATGCCAAGCTTCTCGACCGCCTAACCACAATAAAATATTCGTTGTAAACAGGCAGTATAAAACGATGCGGAATGCCAGTTGTCTGTAGAAATAAAAAATACCCCAGCTTAGTGCAAATATGGGAATTGAATTTGCTATTAAATGTTCAAAATCGCTATGAATTAGAGGCGATGTAATAAGCCCCAATAAGCCTTTACTCTCTAATGGAAAAACTCCTAATTGATGAAAATCCAAATCAAGTCCCCACTCAAAGACTTTTATTAGCCATATAAGTAAAACAAAGACAATAGGGAAAATAAGAGATTGTTTTGACCTTATCTCTTGAAGTTTTTCGTTGTATGGTTTGTCATTAATCAATGCTATCGGATTCGGTGAAATCGATGACTGTTTCGGCAGTGTTTTTTGATATTTCAATGACTTGTCCATCCTTACACTCAATGACACGAGCAGGGAATTTTGCCAACAGATCGTGTTGATGCGTTGCCATAATAATGGTTTTGCCGCTCTTACTGATATCATGAAGTAACCTGACTAGCTCGTCTGATGTCTCAGGGTCAAGGTTGCCTGTCGGTTCGTCGGCAAGAATAATGTCTGGCGAGTTTAAAAGAGCCCTTGCAATAACCATACGTTGTTGCTCTCCTCCCGAAAGTTCGTGAGGCATTTTGTACCCTTTGTTATCCATTTTTACCTTTTCGAGCACCTCGGCAATTCGAGATTTAATGTCATTTGAGTTCTTCCAACCTGTTGCCTTTAATACAAAATGCAAGTTGTCTTCAATATTTCTATCTGTAAGTAGTTGAAAGTCCTGAAAAACAATTCCAATTTTTCGTCGTAAAAAAGGAACATGTTTGTTTTTTTTTATCGGAAGGTAATAGTCAACAATTTTCCCCGTACCCTCTTTTAGTGGTAAATCAGCATATAAGGTTTTCAGAAGACTACTTTTACCACTACCTACTCGACCAATAAGATATACAAATTCGCCTTTTTCAATTTCTAAATCCACATCTTTTAAAATGATGTTGTCGGATTGGCGAATGATAGCATTATTTAGTTTTATGATAGAAGTTTCAGACATTGCGTATAGGCTTATTATTTGTACTAGACTTGTTCTTGCTTTAAAGTCTCTGATATACAAATCTAGAAAAATATTTGGCATAGCCTTTGATTGATTTCAAAAATATATAATTCAGAAAACAATTAGGCATAATAAAGCAATTTCTACTATATTCTCACGTTCTTAAAGTAGGGATAAGTATTTTGTTAAAAGCAGGACATTTTCTATTATAGCTACTAACTGTTTTTGTATCTTTAAGCACTTTTTTCAAAGCTAATTTCAATCTCATATGATAATTGACAATATGCGCTCAAGCCTTCTATTTTCTTTTTTTTTCATATTCATATTAAGTGGGTCATTTAAAAACTCTTTAGCCCAAAAAACGGCTTCTAGTCAGACCTACACTGATAATTGGAGAAAGGGGCATGATTTGTTAGAACGTAAAGACTTTGCGGGTGCTCGATTCTGTTTTCAGCAAGTTGCTGCAAGTGAAAAAGATTTCTCTGACAGAAAAATAGAGGCAGAATTTTATTTGGCATACTGCGCAATTGAGTTATCGCGACCTGAGGCAGAGAAAAAAATGCTTGGTTTTTTAGATCGATATCCAGGTAATTCAAAGGTTCATCAGGCATATTTTCAACTGGGCAGACAAAAATACAAACAGGAGGAATATGTAAAGTCCTTAGGTTGGTTTGAACGAACTGATGCTTATCAGCTTGAGAAGAATCAGGAAGACGAGTTTTTGTTTAAGAAAGCTTATGCCTACTTTAAAACGGAGGACCTTGATCAAGCGGGTAAACATTTCTTTGATCTTCTGGAAAGAAATGGCGAATATAAAAACTCGGCAAATTACTATTATGCTCACATAGCCTACGAAAAAGGAAATTATCAAACGGCTCTGAATGCATTTGAGCCCCTTGTTAAGGATGAAAGGTACGCTCCTTTGATTCCATATTATATAACTCAAATTTACTATCTGCAAGAAAAGTACGATAAGCTTATAGAATACGCACCTAAGTTTATAGAAGAGGCTGATGTTGATCGTGTACCTGAAATAGCAAAAATGATTGGTCTGGCTTTTTACAATCAGGAGAAATATAAAGATGCAATACCTTACTTAATTCAGGATAAGGATCATTTAGTTAGAGAGGAAATTTTTGCTTTGGGTTTTTCTTATTATCAAGAGGAAGATTATGAGAGTGCAGCAGATTTGTTTAAGCAAGTGAAAGGAGAGGAAGATGCGATGCTGCAAATAGCGACATACAATTTAGCCGATTGTTTTTTGAAAACGGGAGAAAAAGGAAAAGCGAAATTCGCTTTTGAATCCGCTGCAGAAATGTATGCTGATGAGGATATTAAGAAGAGTGCTCTCTTTAACTTTGCTAAGATCACTTATGAATTATCTTATTCGCAAGTTGATGAAACCATAAGTGCATTTGATGATTATTTGACATTATACCCCAATTCTGAAGAAAACGACGAAGCATATGATTTTTTAGTTAATGTATATATGACAACAAAGAGTTATAAACAAGCTCTTATGTCAATGGATAAAATTAAGACGAAATCACCTCAAATAGAAGAAGCTTATCAACGTGTGGCCTATTTTCATGCATTAGAACTGTTTAAACAATCTGAATATGAGCAATCTCTTCAATATCTGAATAAAGCATTAGTATATAAACTGTACAATAGAGATATTGCTGCCGATTGTTTGTATTGGAAGGCAGAAGCATACTATAGAGCTGAGGATTTTATTGTTGCTATTAGGAATTACCAAGCGTTTATTAATACGCCTGGTGTTGGTAATTCAAAGTACTTTAATCATGCCTACTACAATTTAGGGTATTGCGAATTCGAATTGGATGCCTATTCTAAAGCCATAAAGTGGTTTAGAAAATGCGAACAGCTTATGGAAGGAAAATCATCAGAATACTTAACTGATGTTCAGAATAGAATAGGAGACTGTTATTTCTTAGATCGGAATTATGCGAAAGCCAGGGAATATTATTCAAAAGCAGCACGAGCAAAAAACTGGGATACGGATTACTCTGTATATCAAAATGCCTTGGCTTGTGGCTTATCAGGACAATTAAATGAAAAAATCACCTTATTAAAAAACTATTCTAGAGAATTCCCAAAGTCAGATTATAAAGATGATGCTCTTTTTGAATTGGCTAAAGCCATGATCAAAAAAGGCGATGAGGATGCTGCTTTGACGATTTATAATAATTTAATATCAGATTATCCAGAAAGTGAATATGCTGCTAAAGTTTTATTGCAATCGGGGCAGTTGAATTATAACAAGAAAATTTACTCCAAAGCAATATCTAATTACAAGCAATTGATATTAGATTACTCTGATAGTAATGAAGCAAAAAGTGCTTTGTTGGGAATGAAGAATATTTATATAGATATGAATGATATTCAGGCCTATTTCGCTTTTACAGAATCTTTGGGTAATGGGGCTGTTGTTAATTCTTCCGAGAAAGACTCTTTGACTTATTTGTCTGCGGAACGATTGTATATGGATGGTCAGAATAAAGAATCTACAAAAGCCTTTACAGCATATCTTAAAGCTTTTCCACAAGGATTATTTCGTGTTAATGCAGCTTACTATAAAGGAGAAGCAGCCTTTAATAGGAATGATTTTCAAGAAGCATTGTCTGCATTCCATGTTGTTTTGGAAAGTGAGGATAATCTATTTGTTGAAAAAGCTTTGTTGGGCGTATCGCAAATTTATTTCGAACAAGAAAGCTACATTAATGCCGAAATGTATTATCAGAAATTGAAGCAAAAGGCTCAGATCATCGAAAATAAGAATACAGCAGATTGGGGTTTATTCAGAAGTTACTATGAGTTAAATAAGTATACTGATCTTGTTAGTTTATCGGACGATTTAATTGTTTTATCTCATACCAATAAAGTAGCTACAAGAGAGGTGCTTTATAAAAGAGCGAAATCTTATTTAGCTTTAAAAAATGATGCGTTAGCAAAAGCGGATTTAAAAGTGTTGGCAAAAGAGGTTCAAAGTGAAGAAGGTGCAGAAGCTCGATTTTTGTTGGCTGACCTACTTTATAGAACTCATAAAGTGGACGAAGCAGAAAAACGTATAAATGAATTTATCGAAATGAGTTCGCCACATCATTTTTGGCTGGGAAAGAGTTTTATATTGCTTTCAGATATTTTTGTTGATAAAAAAGATCTGTTTCAGGCACGCTATACATTGCAAAGTGTTGTCGATAATTATGGTGTGAAAGATGATGGAATACTTGAAACTGCTAAGGTGAAATTAGAGCCACTACTTGATGATCAAGCACCGAAAGAAAAGAGTTCGAGTAAAACCCTAAAAAGGAAGCCTGAAAAAAAGAATAAAGAAAAAGTAATCGATAAGAAACTTAAAAACAAGCAACAATCTCATTCAGGTACCTTATCTGAAAAAGACGCTCAGTCAATTTTAGAAGAGATGGTTGGGGAAGCTGAAGAGTAGGTGTCGATATAAATATAGGTGTAGGAAAATAATCGAAAATATGAAAATAAGATCAATTTTATTGACAGGAGCTTTAGTAACAGTTTGCCTGTTTGGACAAGCTCAAGAACAAAGAGATTTAAAAAAAGAGGTTAAAGTTAGAACCAATTTTAAACCTAAAATTAAAAAAGCAAAGCGAATTGGTGAGATGCCAACAATCGTTGATACGGTGACTTTTAAGAAACGTTTTGATTATTCCCTTAGAAGTAAATCTTTGGATGTAAGTTTCAAGCCGGGATCTATTAAGGCTGCTAAAATAGTATCGACACCTTTAAAAAAAGTTCATGGACATTCATTTGATTTAGCAGCTGGAAATTATGCGACGCTTTTTGCAGATTATCGATTTAATAATCTTCATTCGGAAAAAACGGATTTTGGGATTCATGTGCAGCACTATTCTAGTAAAGGGAAATTAAAGCTTGAAAATGGAGACAAAGTAAAACCAGATTGGAAGGAGTTCTTGGCAGAAGTTTATGGAAACCATTATCTAGACGATGCTAAATTAAGTTCTCGTATTTTTTATAAACACAAAGCGTTTAATTATTACGGTTCTCCTCTATCAAATGATTTAACGAGTACCGAAAATGTATTTGATTATAATGATCAACGCTTTAATCATTTTGGTTTAAATAGCTCATATGAAAGCTTAAATAAGGAAGCTAATGATCTAAATTATAAGTTAGGAGTTGCTATTGAATATTTCACTGATAAGTATGATGTAAGTGAAGTTGATTTGGGCGTAAATGGTATTGCTGAATTAAAAGTAGGGGAAGGTTTATGGTCCCTCGAAAGTTCTTTAAATTTTATTCAAACTAATAATTTTGTTTATTGGAATAATGGATTGATAGACCACGATGTTAATTCCACCTTATGGATGGTAAATCCATCTTACAATTTGACTGTAGGCAGCTTTAATATGAGGTTAGGAGCTAAAGCATTTAGTGTTCTTGGAAATGATTCTGATTTTAAACTTTATCCAGATGTTAAGTTCAATCTTGTGCTGGTTGATCAGGTGTTAGATTTATTTGCTGGCTTAGATGGAGGTTTGGATTTAAACACCATGCGTTCCATTTCTGATGTAAACCCTTTTGTACATTCGGGTTTAGATGTTGAAAGCACAAGTACAAATTATAGAGTCTATGGTGGGTTAAAAACCAGAATTTCTTCTGAGTCAAATGCATTGTTCTCGGTAGAGTATGCAAATATTGATAATCAATATTTTTTCTCAATGGCAAATGAGGCAATTGCACCTAATGGTAATCTTCCAAGTCAAACGCATTATTCAAATAAATATGCGGTGGTTTACGATGACCTGTCAAAATTGAGTTTTACGGGAGAAATCGATTTACAGCTTAATAAAGAGCTTAATATTTACGCGCTGGCCAAATATACCCATTATCAATTGGATGGCTTAAATGAGCCATGGCATATGCCAAACTTCGAAATGGAAACTAGGGCTAGTTATCAGTTTTCTGATCAGTTGACGTTTAATGCTAGATTGATAATTGTAGGAGAGAGACCTGTTATGACTAATGGAGATGAAGCTCAGTTAGATGCTCTTGCTGATTTTGGATTGGGAGCAGAATATAAATGGAATGATCTTTTATCGCTTTATGCCAATGTGAATAATATTACAAACGCAGAATCATATCTATGGCAAGGCTATTCGACCCAAGGCTTTAATGGTATGATTGGCTTAAGATTAATATTTTAAATTAAGCGCTAGATAATTGCATTACAGGAAAAAAGGTTTGAGTTTTTAATCTTAAAAGATTAAAACTTGAACCTTTTTTTTTGACAAATAAAAGCGACATAAAAAACTCTAATTTTAGCTGTTTTTTTATTGTAATTAAATGAGCTGAAGTCATCATTTTTATTATCTTTGTTTATCTCAATAGAATTTAGTTGGAGTTGTCTTAATGTGTTGATTAATAGAAATTTTAATCGTTTTTAGTTTTCATGTTATTCACCGTTTGGACCTTATCTAATTTGAGATCAAACATCGAATGTTTAGAATCTGTAATTGAGATTCTTTTTTTTTGAAAAAGAATGTTCTTTTTCAGGCTTCTTTCAAAATAATACTAAAGATCTGATAAATGAGTGATTTAGAAAATGTGAATAATGAAAAGACTGAATATTCAGCGGATAGTATTCAGGTATTAGAAGGTTTAGAGGCGGTTCGTAAGCGCCCTTCAATGTATATAGGTGATGTTAACGTAAAAGGTTTGCACCACTTGGTATACGAGGTGGTCGATAACTCTATTGACGAAGCTCTAGCCGGACATTGTGACAATATTGAAGTTATCATTAACGAGGACAACTCTATTACTGTAAAAGATGATGGTCGTGGTATTCCAACAGAGCTTCATCAAAAAGAGAAAAAATCAGCATTAGAGGTTGTAATGACTGTACTGCATGCTGGTGGTAAGTTTGATAAAGATTCTTACAAAGTTTCTGGTGGACTTCATGGTGTTGGTGTTTCATGTGTGAATGCCCTATCAACTCTTTTGCAAGCAGAAGTTCATCGTGATGGTAAAATCTTTGTTCAGGAGTACTCAAAAGGGAAACCTCTTGCCGATGTTAAAATTGTTGGTGAAACGAATGTCACAGGAACAAATATTACATTTGTCCCTGATGCTTCAATTTTCTTAACAACAGAATATAAGTACGATATATTAGCTGCTCGTTTGCGTGAGTTAGCATTCTTAAATAAGGGAATTAAACTAATTCTCACAGATAAAAGAGATGTTCAAGAAGATGGTGCTTTTAAATCTGAAATTTTTCACTCGGAGGAAGGCTTAAAGGAGTTTGTTCAATATTTGGATAATACTCGTGAAAGATTGATTGAAGATACCATTCATGTTTCTATTGAAAATAATGACGTTCCTGTAGAAATTGCACTACAATACAATACGTCTTTCTCTGAAAACATTCACTCGTACGTTAATAATATCAATACCATTGAAGGTGGAACTCACCTAACAGGTTTTCGTCGTGGTTTAACCAGAACACTTAAAACCTTTGCTGATAAGTCAGGAATGTTATCTAAGTTGAAGTTCGATGTTTCGGGTGATGACTTCCGTGAAGGTCTTACAGCAGTTGTATCTGTAAAAGTTGCTGAGCCTCAGTTTGAAGGTCAAACGAAAACTAAATTAGGTAACTCGGAAGTGAGTATTGCCGTTGATAAAGCTGTGAGTGCTCTTTTAGCAAATTACCTTGAAGAGCATCCAAAGGATGCTAAAACAATTGTTCAAAAGGTAATTATGGCTGCTACTGCTCGTCACGCAGCTCGTAAAGCAAGAGAACTCGTACAAAGAAAAACAGTCTTAGGCGGTTCTGGTTTACCAGGAAAACTTTCTGACTGTTCTGATAAAGACCCTGCAAACTGTGAAGTATTCCTTGTCGAGGGAGATTCGGCGGGTGGAACTGCCAAGCAAGGTCGTGATAGAAAATTCCAAGCTATTTTGCCACTAAAAGGTAAGATTTTGAATGTTGAGAAAGCCATGCAACACAAGGTTTTCGAAAGTGAAGAAATCAAGAATATTTTCACAGCCTTAGGTGTAACAATTGGTACAGAGGAAGACAGCAAAGCTGCTAATGTTGAAAAATTAAGATACCATAAGATTGTAATCATGTGTGATGCCGACGTCGACGGTAGCCACATTGCAACATTGATTATGACTTTCTTTTTCCGTTACATGAAATCATTAATTGAAAATGGTTACTTGTATATCGCAACACCTCCTTTGTATTTGGTTAAAAAAGGAAAAAATCAGCAATATTGTTGGAATGAAGATCAGCGTTTGAGATTAATTGAAGAATGGGGTGGAGGAAAAGAATCGTCTATGCACATTCAACGTTACAAAGGTCTTGGAGAGATGAGTGCTGAGCAGTTATGGGAGACTACAATGAATCCAGAGGTAAGAACTTTACGTCAGGTTACCATTGAAAATGCTGCCGAAACAGATCGCGTTTTCTCTATGTTGATGGGTGATGAGGTACCACCTCGTCGCGAATTTATTGAAGAGAACGCCACTTATGCCAATATCGATGCTTAATAGTTGCATCTTAAAATAAAGAATTCAAATTGAATTTTATATAATGGCCCTTGTGACTTGTTCACAGGGGCCTTTTATTTAAATATAATAGGACTATGAATAAAAATATATGCGTTTTTTGCTCTTCTAGCGATCATTTATCTGATAAATATTATGATGCTGCTCGAGAGTTGGGTACTGCAATTGGCAATTCAGGCAACCATATTGTATATGGAGGTACTAATGTTGGATTGATGCATGCTTCAGCATTTGCAACGAAAAACTCTGGGGGTAAAGTCTTTGGTGTCATTCCTGAGCTGATTCAGTCCAAAGGTATTGCATCTGATTATGCAGATGAGTTAATCGTGACTTCTGATATGAAGGAACGAAAAGAGGTGATTCGGGAAAAATCAGATGCGTTTGTTGCTCTTCCGGGAAGTTTTGGAACCTTGGAGGAAATTTTAGAAGTGATAACATTAAAGCAATTAGGCTATCATACCAAGCCAATTGTTTTTGTTGATGTAGATGGATTTTATTCAGCCTTAAAAGCTCAATTCGATATGCAGTATCAAGAAAACTTTGCCAATGAATCGTTCCGTAATATGTATGTTTTTGTAAGTAATGCTGCAGACGCCTTAGATTACATTGATAATTATACTGTGGTAGATCAGGTTGCGAAGTGGGATTAGGATCTGATGACAATAAATATAACGAGCCTTCATTTCAGAAAGAATTGAAGGCTCGTTTGTATTAGAATAATTTTGTATTTAAATGTCGTAATTACCCTTGAAAACAAATGTAGCTGGTCCTTTTAACCAAATGTTCTCAAATTTGTCATTCCTTTTATTATCAAAAAAGACTTCTAAGTTTCCTCCTTTTGTTTTGACAAAGAAATGATTACTTTCTGTACTGAATTCTTGTTTTGCAGAAATACAAGAAGCTACAACTCCAGTTCCACAAGAGTAGGTTTCGTTTTCAACTCCCCGCTCATAAGTACTTACCTGAATTTGATTATTCTTGCCCGATATAAAATTGACATTAGTGCCTTCTTCTCTAAATCGCTTATTGTATCTGATTGATTTACCCTCTGAATACGTATCGAAATTAGTATGGCTATCGATGAATTTGGTGTAATGTGGTGAGCCCGTATTTAAGAAATAAAAATCAGCTCCATTTTCAATATCATCTACGTTTTGCATTTGTAAACTAACGATAAGTTGGTCATTATCGAAGGTAATATCAGCAAAATGTTCTCCATCAACAGCGATGAAATGCGTTTTGTTTTTTATGATACCCAAGTGATACGCAAAAGCTACTATACAACGTCCACCATTACCACACATACTTCCCTCTTTCCCGTCAGAGTTAAAATAGCGCATTTTAAAATCGAATCCCTCTTCATTTTCGAGAAGCATTAGTCCATCACAGCCAATGCCAAAACGTCTGTCGCACAATTTTTCAATGAGTGAAATATTCTCCGAAGGAAAAGATTTTTCTCTATTATCAATTAAAATAAAGTCATTTCCAGTTCCTTGATACTTTGAGAATTTTATTTTCATTTATAAGAATATGTTAAAGCTTGTTAATGAGATGTAATATATAGAACCAAAATGAGGTTATAATTATTAAATTAATGCCAAAAATAGTAATACTGATTCAAATACGTCTATATTATCTAAATTAAAAAATAAATACAAACTAAAAATTATGAATTCTAAAGTGTTATTTGGTAGATTGCTGACAGCGATTCTTGGAGGTCTAATTGCTGTGTCTATTTTTATTTTACTGCAAGAAAGAAATGACAAGGACGGAGATAGGATAACTTTCCCTGATTTAAAACTGACCAACTTGTCTCATCCAGAGACCAAATTGGTGGACTTATCATATGCTGCAGAATCTTCAGTAAAATCAGTTGTGCATGTTAAAACTCAATATGGAGGGCAGTCTTCTGGTTCGATTTATGATTTCTTTTTTGGAAGTGGACGATCTTATCATTCACAGCCTAAACTTGGTACTGGATCTGGAGTTATTATTTCACAGGAAGGTTATATTGTCACTAATAATCATGTTGTGAATCAATCCGACCGGATTGAAGTTGTTCTGCACGATAAAAGATCATTTGTTGCTGAATTAATTGGGCAAGATGCTTCAACTGATTTAGCATTACTGAAAATTAAAGGGAATGATTTTCCTAAAATGGATATTGGAGATTCTGATGCCTTGAAACTTGGCGAATGGGTGCTTGCAGTAGGGAATCCTTTCAATCTGACATCAACGGTGACTGCGGGAATTATAAGTGCCAAATCAAGAAATATTGGAATTATGGGTGGGAGAATGAGCATTGAGTCATTCTTACAGACAGATGCTGCCGTAAATCCAGGTAATAGTGGGGGAGCTTTAGTTAACTCTAAAGGGCAATTAGTTGGCATTAATACGGCTATCGAGTCGAGAACTGGTTCATATTCTGGATATTCTTTTGCCATACCAGAAAGCATCTTTAAAAAGGTTATTTCAGATTTAAAGAAATATGGTGAGGTACAGCGTGCTTTTTTAGGTGTATCAATTAGAAATATTGATGCTAATTTGGCGAAGAAACTGAAACTAGATGTCATTTCAGGTGTCTACATAGATGGTATAAATAAGAATGGTGCTGCGGATAAAGCTGGTATGCGATCTGGTGATGTCATCATTGAGGTTAATAATGAAAAAACGAATACCAGTTCCGAATTACAAGAACGAATTAGTCAATACGCACCTGGTGATAAAATAAATATTTTAGTAAAAAGAAAGGGGAAAAAGAAACATTTTGACTTAACTTTACGTAATATGATTGGTGGTACCCAAGTGATTAAGGATAATCAAATTGATCTATTGGGCGCAAAATTTCAAAAGATATCAAAAAAAGATAAGTATATTCAGGGTATTCCATACGGAATACGGGTGAGTAAATTAGTTGATGGAAAATTGAAGCGTGCAGGAGTAAAAGAGGGGTATATCATTATTCATATTAATAATAAGCCTATTTCAAGCGAAAGTGATATTCGCAAAGCCTTAAATGAGCTTGATGATGAGGGTGTGTTCATTTCGGGTATTTATCCCAATGGAAAGCATAAATATTATGCTATTTCTTTGGCTGCAGATTGATAGACTCGAATTGCAATTTATAAATAACTTGAATAAAAAGCTACTCAATTTTGGCTATAAATTTTTAAAGAGCTAATTTTGCGGAATATTTCGAGTTGAAAAAGGGACTATGAGACAATTAAAGATAACAAAATCGATTACTAATCGTGAGAGTGCTTCTCTTGATAAGTATTTACAAGAGATTGGTAAAGAGGATCTTATTACTGTAGAAGAAGAAGTTGAATTGGCACAACGAATCAAAAAGGGTGATCAAAGAGCCTTGGAGAAGTTGACTAGAGCCAATTTGCGTTTTGTTGTTTCTGTAGCTAAACAATATCAAAATCAAGGTTTAAGTTTACCTGACTTGATTAATGAAGGTAATTTAGGTTTGATTAAAGCAGCTGAGAAATTTGACGAGACTCGTGGTTTTAAATTTATCTCTTATGCGGTATGGTGGATCCGTCAGTCGATTTTGCAGGCTTTAGCTGAGCAATCTCGTATTGTACGTTTACCATTGAATCAAGTAGGATCTTTAAATAAAATCAACAAGGCTTTTTCGAAATTTGAACAAGAGCATGAGAGAAAACCATCTCCAGAAGAGTTGGCTGATACTCTTGAATTGCCTGCTGATAAGGTTGCCGATACACTTCGTGTATCAGGACGTCATATTTCAGTAGATGCACCTTTTGTTGATGGAGAAGATAACTCTTTACTTGATGTACTGATTAATGACGACTCACCAATCGCTGACCGTAGTTTGTTGAACGAATCGCTTACAAGAGAGATCGATCGCGCACTTGCTACTCTAACAGAAAGAGAGAGCGATATTATCAAATTATTCTTCGGTATTGGAATTCAGGAAATGACTCTTGAAGAGATTGGAGAGAAATTTGGTTTAACACGTGAACGTGTTCGTCAGATTAAAGAGAAAGCGATTCGACGTTTAAGACATACTTCAAGATCTAAACTGCTTAAAACCTACTTAGGTTAGTCGTTTAGAACTGTGAAAAAATAGATTGAGGCTATTGAATTAATTTTCAATAGCCTCTTTGCTATATATGAGTTTGCGATTTTAACTATGACTTTTCTTTCAAAAGCTTTTCAAGCTTAAACATTTCATCACGGAACTGAGCTGCTTGTAAAAAGTCGAGTTCTTTGGCAGCCTTTTGCATCGATTTTTTCGTCTTAGCAATGGATTTTTCAAGGCTTTCCTTGCTCATGTATTGAACAACAGGATCTGCCGCTATTTCAATCGTTTCAGGACCAGAATATGCTTTAGGACTTCCAGTTTCAGTGTTTTGCAGAATACTGGTTTTGTCTTTGATAATTTGTGTTGGTGTGATATTATTCTTGGCATTATAAGCCAGTTGTTTTTCCCTACGGTAATTTGTTGAGTCAATGGTTTCTTTCATCGACTTGGTTATTTTATCGGCGTACATAATTACCAAACCATTTACATTACGAGCAGCACGTCCAGCAGTCTGAACTAATGCTCTTGTAGAGCGTAAAAAACCTTCTTTATCCGCATCTAGTATCGCGACTAGCGAAACCTCTGGTAAGTCAAGTCCTTCACGAAGAAGGTTGACACCGATTAAAACATCAAAGAGTCCCAAACGGAGATCTTCCATAATTTTAACACGATCCAAAGTATCAACATCGGAGTGGATGTAACGACAACGGATATTCATGTCTGCAAAGTATTGTGATAACTCTTCAGCCATACGCTTGGTCAAGGTTGTAACCAATACGCGTTCATCAATCTCGCTTCTCTTATTTATTTCCGCAACTAAGTCATCAATTTGATTCAAACTTGGGCGGACATCAATTTTCGGATCTAACAGACCTGTTGGACGTATGATTTGTTCAACAACGACACCTTCCGATTTTTCTAACTCATAATCAGCCGGAGTTGCACTAACGTATATGGTTTGAGAAGTTAATGCTTCAAATTCCTCAAATTTTAACGGACGGTTATCAAGAGCCGAAGGTAAACGGAAACCATAATCAACTAAATTGACTTTACGGGAATGATCACCTCCATACATGGCTTTAACTTGCGAAAGAGTCACGTGACTCTCATCGACAACCATTAGGATGTCATCGGGAAAATAGTCTATAAGGCAGAAAGGACGCGAGCCTTGCGATCTGCCATCAAAATATCGTGAATAGTTCTCAATACCAGAACAATATCCCAATTCTCGAATCATTTCCAAGTCAAAATTGACTTTGTCTTCTACTCGCTTAGCTTCAATGTGTTTGCCAATGCTTTTCATGTATTCAACATGGGCAACCATATCATCTTGAATCATTTTAATGGCATTCTGCACCTTGTCTTTGCTGGTGACAAATATATTTGCAGGGTAAATTGTGATTCTATCGTAACGATCTATTTTCTGTCCATTAAGAGGATCGAATGAATACATCTCATCAATTTCATCATCCCAAAATGTAATTCGGTACGCAAAATCAGCGTAAGCTGGAAATATATCAATCGTATCTCCTTTAACCCTGAAATTACCTCGTTCGAATTCGACCTCATTTCTCGAATAAAGAGCATCGACAAATGAAAGCAATAGTTTATTTCTTGAGATTCTTTGTCCTTGTTTAAGTTCTAAAACATTAGCATGAAAATCTTCGGGATTACCAATACCATAAATACATGAAACTGATGAGACCACGATGACATCCTTTCGTCCTGAAAGGAGAGCAGAAGTGGCACTTAACCTTAACTTTTCAATCTCGTCGTTTATAGCAAGATCCTTTTCTATATAGGTATCTGTTGTTGGGAGATAGGCTTCTGGTTGATAGTAGTCGTAGTAACTTACAAAATATTCAACCGCATTGTCTGGGAAAAAGTTTTTAAACTCACCGTAAAGCTGTGCAGCAAGAGTTTTGTTGTGACTTAAAACCAAAGTGGGGCGTTGAACTTCTTTTATGACGTTAGCTATAGTAAAAGTTTTTCCCGAACCTGTAACACCCAAAAGAGTTTGAAAAGGATGGCCATCATTCAAACCTTCAGATAATTGTTTGATTGCTTCTGGCTGATCACCAGTAGGTTGGAATTTAGATATGAGTTTGAAATCCATGCGGAAATTTTTACTTTGTTTGTAGGGGTAAAGCTAATAAAAAGAGAGCATATACTTTAAGTGTATATGCTCTAATACTTTGATATTAATCAATTGAAAAATTGAAGGTTTTTAAGTTTTAACGATTCATTTTGAAGTAAACTGGAAAGTGATCGCTAAAGCCACCATAATATTTAGGGCCAGCAAATGTTCTACTAGGCGTGTATACTCCTTTTTTATTTTTGTAGCATATCTTTTTACTTCGGTAAATTCGACCTGAATTGTGCATGGTTTGATAGCCTTTAGAACCATTAAGTAATGAGTTGGAGACAATGATATTATCTAGCATATTCCAATTCCCTCTATAGTTATAAGTACCTTCTCCATTGGTTTGTAAGTCGTACATCAAATTGTATAGCCCCTTCGTATTATCAGTATTTCTATTGTTGTCTGCCTGTAGGGTTTCCACAACTGCTTTATCTGTTGGTTCATCATTAAAATCACCCATAATGATAATTTTTGCAGTTGAATTTTTTGTTTGAATTCGATTAACCGCTTTTTTTAACTGTTTTGCTACAAAAATTCGATTAGGTTCAGATTTTTCTTGTCCACCACGACGTGATGGCCAATGATTCACAAAAATATTTAAGGTATCCTTTCTTCCAACTAAGCCTTGTACATAAAGAATATCTCTGGTTTTGTATTCTTTCTCCCAGGGAAATTCGATATTAATAGTTTCGTGCTTAAGGTATTTGAAATCATTCTTTTTATATATCAATGCACAATCAATCCCTCTTTTATCTGGACTTTCGCTATGTGCAATTCTGTAGTTGCCCTTTTTAAGCCTTTCTTGATCGATTAGATCTTGAATCACATCCTCATTTTCTATTTCACAAAGACCAATAATTTCAGGTAGTTCATCTTTATTTATAGAACTCAAAACGTAGCTGAGTTTGGAAACTTTGTCATTATATCTGCGGGTGTCCCATTTTAGTTTTCCCATAGGGGTAAAATCGTTATCTCTTTTGTCGGGATGATTTATAGTATCGAAAAGATTTTCGACATTATAGAATACGACAGTTAGATTTTTTTTACCCTTTGAAAAAGACGAGAAACAAATGAGTGCAGCTGTAAACAGTAGTAATGTTTTTTTTAACATGAACTTACAATTAGAATTTTATAAAACTCCCAAACGGTTTTCTAGTGGATTAATGATTATATCCCAAAGTTAGTGAATTATATTGAGTCCGAAAAAGAGGAATTGATTAGCATTATTGTGATTATTACTGAAGTTTTTGACGGTAAGTAGAAAAATATGTTAGCTTAGTTCCTCATAAAGAGAATAAAAGATAAAAATATCTTAAAACTTTTCTCTTTGTAACATTCGTTACACTTTTTACTGATATATTGCCTCATATTTGTGGTGTCGAAAGGGCGTAAAAGCATTTCAATTATTAATAGTCTTTTTCCCATCGATTTTGTAAATTGAAAACTCTAATAGTAACACTATAAAAAAAATAAATTATGGCTATGTTTTGTTATCAGTGCCAAGAGGCAGCAAAAGGAACTGGATGTACAGTTAAAGGTGTTTGTGGTAAAACCGACGAGGTTGCAAACATTCAAGATTTATTGATGTACGTAATGAAAGGTATTTCTATTTTCAGTACTAAAGCTCGTGAAGCTGGTGTTGAGAATGATAAAGTAAACAACTATGTAATGACTGGTTTGTTTATGACTATTACAAATGCCAACTTCGATAAAGTGAAATTTGTAAGTTTCATTCGCGAAGGTCTTAAATTACGTGAAGAGATTAAAAATCAAGCTGAAGCAGCTGGTGTTAAATTTGAAAACCTTCACCATTCTGCAACATGGTTCGCTGATGCTGAAAACGATTTTGATGCAAAAGCTCGTTTTATTGGTGTTCTTTCTACTGAAAACGAAGATGTTCGTTCATTAAGAGAATTATTGATTTACGGATTGAAAGGATTTGCAGCTTATGCTGAGCATGCTTATAATTTAGGTGTTGAGAAAGCCGAAATGTATGCTTTTATGCAAAAAGCTTTAGTCGCAACTACTGATGATACATTAAGTGCTGACGAATTAGTAGCTCTAGTAATGGAGTGTGGTGCCAACGGTGTTACGGCTATGGCAACTCTTGATGAGGCTAATACAGGTGCATATGGTAACCCAGAAATTACAGAAGTAAATATTGGAGTAAGCAACAAGCCAGGTATCCTAATTTCAGGTCACGACCTTAAGGATATGGAAGAGTTATTGAAGCAAACTGAAGGAACTGGTGTAGATGTTTACACGCACTCTGAAATGTTACCAGCTAACTACTACCCAGCATTTAAAAAGTATGAACACTTTGTAGGTAACTACGGAAATGCATGGTGGAAGCAGAACGAAGAGTTCGAAACGTTTAACGGACCTATCTTGTTTACTACTAACTGTATTGTTCCTCCTAAGGCAAACTCTACATACCAAGATAAAGTATATACAACAGGAGCTTCTGGTTTCCCGGGATTTAAACATATTACGCCTGATGAAAATGGAAAGAAAGATTTCTCTGAAATTATCGAAGTAGCTAAGAAATGTGCTGCTCCAACTGAGATTGAGAACGGAACGATTGTTGGTGGTTTTGCTCATAACCAAGTAATGCAATTGGCTGACAAAGTAGTTGATGCTGTTAAATCTGGAGCTATTCGTAAGTTCTTTGTGATGGCAGGTTGCGACGGTCGTATGAAAGGTCGTGATTATTATACTGAATTTGCTGCGGCTTTACCACAAGATACTGTAATCTTAACTGCTGGTTGTGCTAAATACCGTTACAATAAGCTGGAGTTAGGTGATATCGGAGGTATTCCAAGAGTACTTGATGCAGGTCAGTGTAACGACTCTTATTCATTAGCTGTTATCGCATTGAAACTGAAAGAAGTATTTGAATTAAACGATATCAACGATCTACCAATCGCATACAACATTGCATGGTACGAGCAAAAAGCTGTTATTGTATTGCTAGCTCTTCTTTCTTTAGGTGTTAAGAATATTCACCTAGGACCAACATTGCCAGCTTTCCTTTCTCCAAATGTAGCTAAGGTATTAATTGATACTTTCGGTATTGGTGGAATTGGTACAGTTGACGAGGACATGAAAATGTTTCTTAACTAAGAATTAAAATTTTACAACT
>Ga0209379_10000533_pt1 | contig 30762 bp, 27 predicted proteins | sample tdDd001_FD_187124 | JGI IMG/M metagenome (GOLD analysis project Ga0209379, IMG submission 187124) | Marine sediment microbial communities from the Atlantic coast under amendment with organic carbon and nitrate - tdDd00.1 (SPAdes)... | ecosystem: Environmental > Aquatic > Marine > Coastal >...
TTATTTCTGATCCTACAGAAAGACCGTAGTCTATAAGCACATCCATATGGACAGAAAAACGATACGCGCCATCAATAAATATTGAGACGCGTTCTTTAGATTTTATTTGAGTTTTTACTTCTGTAATTTTACCGATCATTATTTCGTATATCCTTTGATCACTTCTATTGAAAAGTTGTCCATCTTGGTGTAGTGTCCGGTGAATTGGCCATAAGAGTGCATAAACACTTTTACATATGGTTTGTCCAATAACAAGGTATTGATCTTAACAACTTCATTGTTCAATTTATAGGTTACCTTCAAATTACGCGTGTCATAAATCAACTCTTCTTCAAACCATTCGTCAAACTTAGGCTGTAACAAGGCATACTCGTTATCTGTTTCCCAAAGTGGTGACATCACTCTGAATATATGACGCCCTGGTCGTTCAGATGTTTCGTCATAATTATGGACATATTCCACCACAGCAATCGCTTCACCTAAACTACGGCTCCACCCTTCACTACCTGTAACCAGTTGTAATTCAGGTGCATCCGTTTGAACCAGCGCAAGACCGCCAGTAAATTTTTCATTGCCGTAGTGCATTTTTACACGACGTTTAATCGTTACGATATCCCCTTTTTTAACTGGGATTCCCTTCGATAATAAAAATGGACTTCTGTCGACATCATCAACCGGCAAGGTCAACAATCCATTTTTCACGTCTACCTTTTGTGAGCCATCAAAAGTTGTTAGCCATTCTCCGACAAACCAAAAGTCGTCGTTTAATCGATCACAAGAATCTTCATAGTAAAAAAGTTGCTCGCCCTGTTGTTGATTCAGCGGGTTTTTAAATTGAAAATAATAAAAACTGCTGACGGCTATGATGAACACGATAAACGCTATAAATTTTCTCATACTATCTCCATCTTAGAATAATGCTGCACTGCTTAAGAATGCTGATGCAAATAATGAAAACACCATTACTCCAACAATTGCAAGCGAAATTATTTTTGTATATTTTCTACTCATTTTTTCTCACCTATCATTTTATTTATCGACTGATATTACCCTTTCCTTTAGACTATCTTACCAAAAAAAATAGCTGGAATAAACCCAGCTATATAACTAATTCTAATTCAACATGTTCATGATCTTCTGTTGTGATGGTGAAACCCACTCGCTGAAACACTTCTATCGCATGATGATCATCTGGTATCAGGGTTGTTGTTATCGTGCCATCCATATATTCATAATGATCTTGAAGATACTCAATAGCCGTCTCTACAAAATCGAATCCAAGACCCTTCCCATGAAAATCTGGCATCAATGCTACGCCAACACGCATCTCTCCATCAATAAACGTACATTCTGCAAACCCGACTAATTCATCATCTGGCGTGAGTGCTACAAAACTATCGAATTCAGCAGAACTTATAAGATCATCTAATGTGGTTTCGTGGTTTTCAACATCAAAGCAAGCATAACGAAATGGTGTTTTCCAACTAACTACGACATCACCATATTCTTCTGTCATTGGTTTAAAGTCATACATCATACAATCGCCTCCCTTGATATTAACCTTTTACCCCAAAAGATTTCTTAATAACCTAATTCTTCATCAACAAGATAAATTTTATATTCCATTGTCGGTGGTTTCTTCTCTATAAGAGATGTCACCATGCACATTCTTTCTGGAGAATCGCAGTCCGTACAACGGTTTAACGTCGCACAAGGCGTCTTTCTATTTAGACGTCTCGCATTCATTGGAGATGCGACTGTACGAATACGTTCAAGGCCAGCTTCGTAACCATCAACAATCTTGTTCTTTCCAATCACTAAAATAACTTTCTTAGGACCGTAAAATAGAGCAGCAACACGATTGCCATTGCCATCGATATTTAAAATCTCACCTTCCGAAAGGAGTGCATTCGCACTTGATAAATACACGTCCGAAAATAATGCTTGTCTACACACTTCTCCGCGATTCTCAGGCTCTGTTTTCCAGTGCCAAAGGGTTTTATCCCCTCTTGCTTCAAGGGCTTCGTATATACCAGTTTCACGTACCGTTACCGATCCACCAAATCCAACGACAGAACCCTCAGGAATCTCCTTCAATAAGGCTTCTTTGACAGTGTCGGCATTTTTTACGATTTCTACTTCAAATCCATTGCGTTCTAAATTCTTTTTTACAGCTTCCATTCGTTCCCTCCTAACAAAGTCACTACCATACTTATCTTACAAACCGCGCAGTCCCTCTGCTCTTAACATAACCTCGTCGTTTTGAGCCATTTTAATCTCCTCTAACAGACGTTCTTTATCAGTTGGTAAATCACCAGCTAAAGAGAAATAATTAGACGCGTGGTTACTTCTGAACATACACTTTTCTACATCAATACCTGCTACTATCTCATATAACTCATCTAGCACTTCTTTTGATGACAATAGTTTAAACGATTCGTTTTCAATCATTTCATGAATTTCTGCCATTTCATCAATCATCAACGTCAACACCCCGATGTAATCTGGGTTCATACGACTCAATACGTCCCCTGTATCTCTGGCGTGCTCTTCAGAATGCTTCTGACCGCCAAGCCCTGATATAACTGTTACAGACAGTGGAATGCCTACATTTTTTACCTTTTGAGCACTTTCGATCATCTCAGCAGCAGTAACCCCTTTTTTCATAAGGGTCAAGACTTGATCACTACCCGACTCAAGCCCTAAATAAATAATTCCTAAGCCAAGCTCTTTTAGGGTTTTTAACTCGTCTTCTGACTTTCTGTTAATATCCATAGGCGCACCATAAACACCAATGCGTTCACACTCAGGGAATGTTTCTTTGATGGATTTAAGAATTGGCACTAATCTTTCCATACTAAGTGCTAACGCATTACCGTCTGCGATAAAAACACGCTTCACGTAAGGATACATGTCTCTTGATTCTTTGATATCTTCTATAACGTCTTCTGTTTTTCTTGGACGAAACTGCTTTTCTTTGTACATACTGCAAAATGCACATTCATTGTGTGCACATCCAATAGTCGCTTGAATAATTAAACTACGACCTTCACTGGGTGGTCTAAACACCCGACCTTCATATCTCATTGTAACCCTCCTGTCATCTCCTCTTATGCTAACATACCTATTATATCAATTTTCACCCGACGTTACTATTCATAAAATGTTTACAGTTCTCTGATTGTGATTCTCAATTATATGGTATACACTAGTATTATCAAGTAGAATAACGGAGGGGTTTTATGGAAAAATTAATGATCGTTGAAGGTATGTCATGCGGACACTGCTCTGCAAGAGTTGAAAAAGCATTAACAGCTTTAGAAGGTGTTGCATCAGCTTCTGTCAATCTTGAAACGAAAGAAGTACGCGTTGAACTCACTGGCGACTTAGATGTAGATACCTTGACTGACGCTGTCGAAGATGCTGGGTATGATGTTGTAGAAGTTAAATAGAAATACTAAAAAAATCCTTAGATGATTGCATCTAAGGATTTTCTTTATCTAGTTTGCTTCACGTTCTTTTTTCATTTCTTGAAATTTTTCTTTCATCGATTCTTTGATGTCACTTCTGATTTCACTTAATTTTTCTTTTCTATCTAATTGTTTTTGTAGTTTCTCCGTGATGGTTTCGTCATACTCGCCTGAATCTATCATCTCTTGAATTGCTTCTATACGTTCTTCCCCGGATAGGCCTTCTAATTCCAATTTGATTTCTTCCATCACAACTCTGACAGCGTCACCTTCTTCGATTTTATCGGCCATCTTTTCTAAGAAGAACACAGCTTCCGCTGAATATTCCCCGCTGATAATTAGCTCTCCTACTGTTTCTAAGCGATCTTCTCTTTCAACATCTTCCAAAATAGCTTTAATTTCACTCATAACTTCTTCACCAACTTGAATTTTGACAATCATCGCACCCAGTCTTGCCTCTTGTTTTTCATCTAAACCACCCGCTTCAAGCAATGCTTCAAGTGCGCTGATTTTTTCAACGTCTGTTTTGTCATCAAGCAGCGCCTCCAACATAGCATCGAATTCAATGCGGTCTTCAATAGCAGCAATACGGTCTTCTATCTTGGTTCTCATCTCATCAGTCAATTCATCATTATCCAGTTTATCTTCTAACGCTGCGATTTTTTCTTCAGGTGTTAATTCTTTGAACACTTCCAGATTTTCTTTACGTTGATCAAATTTTTCCTGGAATTTTTCTTCCCACTCTGCTTTCTTTGCTTCAATTTGTTCCGGTGTCCACTCTTTACTTTCTGCTGTCGCATCTGCAAAAGCCAAGCCCGATACCATCGTTGCCGCAACCATTGTCATTATCAATCCTTTTGTTAACATCTTTTTCATTTCATTCATCTCCTTTAAATTATAAATGTCCCCCAACAACTTCCTATTTGTTATGGTCTTAGTATAGGCCTAAAGTATGTGAGAACCTTCACCAGAATATGTGAAAGTATGTGGGGTTGTTTACAGGTTCATGACAAGCGACCTCAATGCATTAACAGTGGTTCTCAAAAACGACAAACGCCCCTAAATCAGCTGATTTAAGAGCGTTCCATTTATCTTTACATATTCGTTCGCCTATTAAATGTGTTGCATATTCCTATTCTTGTTCTTGTGGGCCACGTTGACCTTTGAAGCCACCGTCTTTTTTCATTCTTTCTGCACCATTACCTTTGTTACCAGGGCCTTTTTTCGCAGGACCGTTTTGAAGTCTTTCCAATAATTCATCATCGTAATCACCAGAGTCAATCATTTCTTGAATCTTCGCTTCACGTTCTTCTTTAGTTAAGCCTTCAAAATCAGCTCTCAGCTCTTCCATTTCTGCTCTCAGTTCTTCACCTTTAACCATTCTTTCTTGCATTTCTTCTAAAAACGAAACTGCTTCATCTGAATAATCTCCACTGTTGATTAAGTCTTCAACAGCATCCATTCTATCTTCTTTTTCAACACCTTCAAGAGCCGCTTTGATTTCATCCATCGTATCTTCACCTACCGTGAAACGCGTAATCATTCTTTCGATGTGCTTTTCTCTACGTTCATCATATTCATTATCGTTTAATAGATCTTCTAAAGCATCGACTTTTTCATCATCTCTTTTACCCTCTAGTAAATCATCCATCATGTTTTGGAATTCTGCTCTTTCTTCAATGCCATCAATTTGATTCTGGATACGTTCTTTCATTTCATCAGTCAAGTTTGCATCCTCTAACTTTTCTTCTAAAGCTGCAATTTTTTCTTCAGCCGTTAATTCTCTGAAGCCTTCAATCTTGACTTTCATGCCTTCTCTTGCACCTTCGAACTTGCCACCCATTTTTTCTTTTACTTGCTCAAGTCTATCCGAAGGAATACCTCTGCCCTCTACTGTTGCATCTGCAAACGACATGCTTGAAGCCATCATTGCTACGATCATCCCTACTGTTAACCCTTTTGCTAAAATCTTTTTCATAATATTCATCTCCTTAAAAATTTTCTATTTTAGTTGTGTTCAACTATTTCCTCTTTGTTATGGTCTTAGTATAGTTTCAAAGTGTGTGAGAAATTACTCATAAATGTGTGAAACTATGTGTGTGTTGTTACAGCTGTGTGACGTTCACTCTTTTATTCAATTTATTTATCCTCTCCTTCACTGGCTGTTTAGCTGGTTGTGCTTTGCTATGAACACAGTATAGGATAGAAGTATGGGAGAAATGCACCTTTCCTATGTGAAAGTATGTGGGCTAGGTTACAGGAAGATGACAAAAAAGCGAACCACATTATGTAGTTCGCTTCATCACTCATTTATCCACTTTTGTCTATTCTGATATTAAGCCATAAGTTGCTAATTCGTCCATTGTCATATAATACATGTCGCTGGCAACCGCCGCTTTAATTGTAAAGAAGTAAAAACCTTCTGGGTCTGGCATCTTCATCTCTTCATAATAATCAATGTACTTCTTGTGCTCTTCCGAGTCTTTAGGCAGTAGCGCCGCATTGTTCACTTTGTCGTCTGCCCAAGAATGTACCCCTACTTGGGCCCCTTCTTCCACTGTACGCTTAACACCTGCACAGAAGAAGTCCGTTCCGCCAGATGCAATAAAGCCATCACTTGGAACATAAGTGTCAATGCCTGCAGTTCTGACTAATCGAGAAGCCTCAAGGTTGCTGACATCGTCAACAGATCCTTCGACATTTTTCATCACAATGGTTTTAACCGCTGGATACTCTGCGATCAGTTTCTTTACCTGTCTGATGGTATCTTCACTGATGACACCTGACATAATCGCTTTTTCCCCTTCTATTGTAAAGTTGGACATTTCTTCTCTTGTTATGTCAACTTCGTCCGCCAAATACGACGGCACATCCGCTGCACCAATATAGTTTTCAGCATCGTACTTATCCGGCTCCGTATAGGCTTCTCCATCACTACACCCACTTGCTACGACCAACATTAAAATCATCAGTACCGCTATTATATACTTTTTCATATTATTCTCTCCCACTTTCTAAACTTGTCTTATTGATGCGTTTATTCTATAGAAACCATCTTAATATTCCCTGCTGGATTTATTAAAGCAACCTTAATTCTTGTTAAAAACATTCTTTATGAAAAAAGCACTCAGCTAAACTTTTCGTTTAACCAAGTGCTTGTCTTATACATTTATAATAGTAGCGATTCTACTTCTTTCCAACTAGAGACAACTGGTCCATCCCAGTCACCGTTGTAATCCGTCTCCTTAAACTTGAACAAATACTTTTGAGACGCTTTTGTCGAATGAAGGTTCTTTGGATGATCATCAATAAAGATTGCATCCTCTTCCATCATGGCCACACGCTCTTTACCGTAACCATTCCCCGATTTGTTGATTAGGATAATGATTTCGTCCACCTCAGGTAAATGTTCCTCAATCCACAACACCTTACGCGAAGCGTTCATCGGAAAGGCCGACGTACAGATAATCACCTTGTACTTGTCTTTTAATCTGCCGATCACTTCCTTGGCATCATTGTAAAATTCCAGATGATCGAAAAACGCCTGTGAGCCAAAGTAATCTTTGACCACTTGTACTGGATTTTCCTCATGCTGGTGTATCAATGGACAGATTGTTCTGTAGGCCCAGTTTTCATGTTTACGCCAATCTGCTGGCTTGAAGCCTTCATAGTCTTTGTATGTTTCATTATAAATTTCGCAAATCGCTTTGTCCGAGTTTACAATCGTCGAATCAAAATCGATATATAAGTCTCTCTTCATAAGTCACCTCTTTAATCTTTCCTTACTATTGTATCAGAGGTTTGAGGAAAAACAATGATTAGGATTGAGGCAAATAATAAATTTTCATTGTGCTACCATTTGGAAAATCACTCAAAGTCGTATCCCAATCCCAAAATGATATCATTTGGTCGTTGACATAGACATCTAGAACCATTTTCCCTGATTTTACATCGTTAACAACCCCTTCTTCTATATGAATATTACCGCTAAAATAAGCAGGCATATCTAAATAGAACTTTACCGTAGGTGCAAACAATAGTAACAGATAAAACATGATTCCCACAATTGCGCCAGGAGATACGTTCGTTTCATCTTTAATTGCTTTTATGCTTATCAAGCCAAGATGAATGAAAGCACAAAGAAAAAAAGAATGGAGAAAAAAATATTCTGTTACTTGGCATAAATTCATCTCCTTATTGATTTTGTGGTAAAATAGCAGGTAAAGTAAGTCTAATTTCAATCAATTAGACTATTGTAAACTAGCGTAACCAATGACGCAGAATTCTAGGAGAAATATGCTGACAAGATTATTTAAGCAAGGAATGGACTTCAAGTGTATCGGAAGCAAGTGTATAGATAGTTGCTGCACTGGGTGGGATATCACCTTTGATAAGGGTACTTATGAAAACTTATTGCAGGACCCATGCTTCAAGAAAACTATGGGTGAATATGCATATATCAATGACAATTCATATATACCAACTATAAACTATGGAATTATAAACCTTACAAATGATGGCAGGTGTCCATTTCTAGATAGAGATGATTTATGTAATCTACAGAAAAAAAGAGGGGAAGATGAACTTTCAAATGTATGCGCACTATATCCAAGATATTATAATACTGTGGATGGTGTCTATGAAGAAAGTCTTTCACTTGCCTGTTTAGAAGCGACTGAAAAATTATTATTTGGGGATCCGCTTGAAATAATTGAAGTAGACAGAGGACCTAAAAGAGATGTTGTCATGCAAAATATAAAAACACAGGCTGATGACAATGAGAGTTCAGGCATTAAGCACCTGTATGATTTCAGAAAACTCGTTTTCGGACTCATCAGAAGTGAAACTCATACTTTTGATGAGAAACTAGGGATGCTCATGACTTTTCACGAGTACATTGAGGGAATGGACGAAGACAAGCTAAAGGCGACTCTAGAGTCCTATGACTTTATTAGTAGTAAGAAGACGACCACAGGCATTGATGAAAGTATCTATAGGAAGCTCGTAGACTTCCTAAAGAGGGTCGGTAAATCAGAGCACATTGAACTGGATGATCTGATTTGTGAATGCATCAAAGACTCTAACTATGACAAGCTAAACCTAGATAAGCTCTCTAGCATTGATAGGATTATGTCCAATTATCTAATCCACCAGATGTTCAAAGACCTCTACCCATTCATTACTATGCATAACAAAATGGACTCTTTTCAGTATCTACTGAAAAAAGTCCAGATTCTTAGATTGCTCATTGCTTATGATGGGCACTTTGATGATAAAAGAGTGGCTAGAATTATCCAAATGTATTCAAAAGGACTGGAACACCATGCTACCTTCCACTACGAACTTGAAGATATGATACTATAAGAGCCGATGAGAAACGTAAATGGAAAACGAAAGAACGACAATCTTCATTCAAAGATTGTCGTTCTTTTGTTGGTGCGGAATGAGGGACTCGAACCCCCAACCAACTGGTTCGAAGCCAGCTACTCTATCCAATTGAGCTAATCCCGCAAATCAATTATTTTTGGTTACATAGGTAGTTTAACATTAATTGGAGTATTTGTGAATGAGTATTTGCAAGTTTTTCACAGATTTCAGCAATTTTATGCCTCCTATGTAACCAATGTGTTCATTTTTATTAGGTTTTTTATTCATTTACCCACAAACCATGTTTGCTACACCCATAATAAAGCTTTCCTCCATGCATTTTCGGAAATCTCACTTCACCGCTCTGTTCTGGATATAATTTGATTAACAAAACGCTATTTATCGATACATAGGCAAGGAAATTAATGTAATGATCCTTTTTCATTTCGTGATCAAATGTTACATAATAATCGTATTCAATTTCCTCAACTGTTAATCGATGCGCTTGGTCTGCCACACGTGGTGTTAGGGCCGTCAGTTTTCTTCCACAACACGATATTTCCGCTTCACCTATCGACGTCATTATGTTGCCACAAGTCTCACACATATAAAATTTTGTTCGATCCATATTTCCTCCATCTGGATTACTGGGATCTAAATCACCAAGTAATATTTTTTCGGTAGTCACATTAAATACTTCAGAAAGTTGATGGAGTAACGACACATCTGGACAGCCCTGTCCTCTCTCCCATTTCGATACTGTTTTATCGCTTATATGCAGAACATCAGCCAACTGCTTTTGTGTCATTTCTTTTTCTTTTCTTAATTCCAATATTAAGTTTCCTACTTTTACGCAATCCATCTCTCCACCTCCATGTATTAGCATATACTTGAATGGAGGATTGTTCAATCAACGTTACGTAGAGTTCGGTAAATTGCTCGTGTTCAAGTCTACTCAGTTAGCTTTCTCACACGAGATGAGACTCTTTTGAAATGCTAACAACGGGACTTACTCCGCTCACTATGTTCGCTTTCACGCCACGGCTACAAAATGTGCCACTGGCACATTTTGCTTACGCCTGTTCAAGTCCTTCACTAAAACCCAAAAAATAAAAGAACATCACGAAAATCGTGATGTTCTTTTATTTTTTGGTGCGGGTGGAGGGACTTGAACCCCCACGAACTAGTCACTAGATCCTAAGTCTAGCGCGTCTGCCAATTCCGCCACACCCGCATGTGTGGTGACCCATCCGCGACTCGAACGCGGGACACCCTGATTAAAAGTCAGGTGCTCTACCGACTGAGCTAATAGGTCATACTGGCTGGGGATACAGGACTCGAACCTGTGGATGACGGAGTCAAAGTCCGCTGCCTTACCGACTTGGCTAATCCCCAAAATGGTAAAAAAAAATATGGGGCGGCTGATGGGGATCGAACCCACGCATACAGGAGTCACAGTCCAGTGTCTTAACCGCTTGACGACAGCCGCCATATAATTTTTGTAAATGGTGCACCCACAGGGATTCGAACCCCGGACACCCGCCTTAGAAGGGCGGTGCTCTATCCAGCTGAGCTATAGGTGCAAATTTTAATGGTCGGGGTGGCAGGATTTGAACCCGCGACCCTTTGGTCCCAAACCAAATGCGCTACCAAACTGCGCTACACCCCGATACCTTGTGGGCCAGTTCTTACTGACAAAATTTATTATACACGAGTTTACACTATGTCGTCAATACTTTTTTAGTTTTTTTTTTATATAGCATCAATATTTCTCTATATAATTTTTTCTTTCTTATATAAGGTAAATTGTCTGAATAGAACAACTTTCTTTTTCGCATATTAAAAGCAGAAAAACAGGTCTATCAAAGCCTAATTCTAGGGCTGAATTCATAAAAAAATTATTAATCTTTTTCTGATTTACCCCATATTAGCACCTTTATTCAGGATAGTATTTGTTATTTCAACTTATATTGTTCTTAAATGTTCATTTCTCTTTCATTAGGTGGTCGTGTTCTATAGAGTAAGATCATTTTGCTACTTTAAAGGTTACTTATTGTGTTGGTGTTTTAAGTGTGTATTGTCGCGAAGTGCAAGCGCCATCCCAATATCGAAAAGCCAAGAATACTCACTAGGATCGTATTCTTTGGCTTGCCTTGCTTTGAATAGACTTCTCCTTGAGACCTCGAGAATAGCGAAGAATATTTGTACCTCATATTCTTCTGCTCGCCTTGCTCGCTTAATACAGAACTATAAAATCCCCAAGATATGAGAAACTTCATTCTCACATCTTGGGGATTTTATAGTTCTGTGCTATTCTCACTTATCACGACTAAGCGCTGACCACCATCAAGGATGGTCAGCCTCTTAACGCAAGCAGACCACTTGCGTGGCAATAAAAAAGACAACAATCATATAGATTGTTGTCTTTTTGTCAATGTGGTCGGGGTGGCAGGATTTGAACCCGCGACCCTTTGGTCCCAAACCAAATGCGCTACCAAACTGCGCTACACCCCGATTGTAAGTATGCCAGATCTCTCTGACAACACTTATTTTACTCCTCAAAATCGATCTCGTCAACTGTTTTTTTGATAATTTTTTAACTTAACACCAAAATTTCTCCAACAACCTTTTCACCGACCTCAAGAAGACCATATGTTTTTTCATGATGACCCCTTGGATGTGTGATGCTGCCTGGATTCATGACCAGTATCCCCTCTTCTATAAAGCGGGTTGCAACATGGGTATGACCAAAGAGTACAACATCTGCATGCATCTCAAGACCTTTGTAAAAGATCTTTTGGTAGTTCCACTTAACGTCATATCGATGGCCATGAGTGATAAAAATCTTTTTATCACCCACCTCCAACAATCGGTCTTCAGGTAACATGCTATGAAAGTCACAGTTCCCCTTTACACCGATTACTTCTATACCTAAACGTTCTTTTATAATGTCGCCATCTTCTGTATAGTCACCTAAATGAATGACAAAATCAAGTGGTTTCATTTTTTCCAGAGCCATTACCGCATCATTTACGCTACCGTGGGTATCGCTAACGATGCCAATTCGTTTAGTATTCATCCTTACCTCTTTAGCAGTTCTGCTTTCAAGATTTCCAGTGCTGCCGCACGGTGACTCGATTGACTTTTTTCATCGTCGTTCATCTCTGCATAAGTTTTGTTCAGTCCATCTACAATAAACAGCGGATCATACCCAAAACCGTTTGTGCCTTGACGCTCAACTCCAATATGTCCCTTTACTTCACCCCTAGCGACAATTTTCTCGCCAGAAGACAATAAATAGGTAATCACAGTAACAAACGTCGCCGTACGCTTTTCATACGGTAGGTCCTTTAAGGCTTCTAGCAACTTATCGTTGTTCGCTTCATTGTCACAAGGTTCACCAGCGTAGCGCGCAGAATAAACACCTGGCGCACCATCTAACGCATCCACCATCAAGCCTGAATCATCCGCTAAGGTAATTTCTGCTTTTAAGGCATCCATCACTGCTTCAGCTTTAATCAACGAGTTGGCTTCAAAGGTTGTGCCGTTTTCCTCGACATCCCCTTCAAATCCTGCCGCCTTCATTGTTACAAGCTCAATATCAAAATCCTTTAAAATCAATCCTATTTCATGTACCTTATGGGCATTACCCGATGCCAACACTGCTTTTATCATATCTATCTCCTATTTCAATATATCCTTTTGGTGGTCGATCAATTGACGAATACCTTCTTCTCCTAGGTCCAACAGTTTATATAACTGATCTTTAGAAAACGGCGCTTCTTCACCAGTTCCCTGTACTTCGATAAATTTACCACTTTCCGTCATAATTAGGTTCATGTCCACATGGGCAGACGAATCCTCCTGATAACATAGATCCAGCAGCGCTTCACCATTTTTGATACCGACACTGACAGCCGCTACGTACTCTCTGATTGGATTTTCTTTAACCAGCCCCTGTTCCATCAGTTTGTTCACTGCTATTGCAAGGGCCACAAATCCACCTGTTATAGACGCTGTTCTAGTACCACCATCTGCCTGGATAACATCACAGTCAATCCAGATTGTACGTTCCCCTAATTTATCGAGGGCGATTACCGAACGTAGCGAACGGCCAATCAATCGTTGAATTTCCATCGTACGGCCATCAATCTTGCCTCTTGATGCATCTCTTTGCTTTCTGAAATGTGTTGAACCAGGTAGCATTGAATACTCTGCCGTCACCCAACCACTATCCGATCCCTTTAGGAACGGCGGTACTTTCTCTTCTACTGACGCTGTACAAATAACTTTTGTGTTACCCATTTCTATTAAAACCGATCCACTTGGATGTATAATAAAATCTTTTGTCATTTTTACTGGGCGAAGTGCATTAAGTGCCCTCTTATCTATTCTTTCCATTTGTTGCCTCCTAATTTCTTTATGTACCCATTATAATAAAAACTTGGACAAAAAAGAAGACGGGTTTCATCCCCGTCGCAAATTTCTACTTCTTTTTGATGAGCATCAGCGCAACATCGTCTTCAAATCGACTGTCTTCTTCTCTATTTATCAGCATATGGAAGAACCAATACATGTTCTCGAGATATTGTTCTTCATCCCCATTCATCAAATGGGCATTTTTTTGCATATACTCATGAACCAAATGCCAATTGATAAAATCACCGCTCTTACCATTGCAGAAGATACCATCCGTATAAAGCAACAACACATCATCTTTGTGAATCGTCATCGAATGTTCCTCATAGGCAATATCCTCAAAAGCGCCGACCAGCGGTCCACTTTCTTCTATTAGAACAATTTTTTCGACATCGTTTCGATACAGCACCGGATAAGGTTGTCCCGCATTTGAAAAACTAAGTATATCCTTCTTGATGCAACCGACAAATCCCGTAAAGGTCGTATAGTTATTAGTGATCATGCCACTATAATCCATAAACTCAAAAATATTGTTGTTGATATGGGTCAAGACACTCCCCGGCGTCATATCCTTGTGCTGCAAACTTGTCCTAAACAGTATTTTTACCATTGATGACGCCATACTGGCAGCAATGCCATGTCCTGTAACATCAGCAATCATAAACCACGTTATTCCATCAATTTCAACACAGTCGAAAAAATCGCCCCCGATTCCAATACTCGGTTCAAATTTTATAAATAAATCCACATCGTGTAGATTTTTTGATTTTGGCAACATCACTTCCTGGAATAAGGTTGCGTGTTCTATTTCATTAACGGTCATTTCGTTATACCGTCTGATGATTTTTTGCTGTTCATACATCTGGATCGAGTTTCTTACCTTCAGCGGCAAGATGATTTCCATGTCATCAAAAGATAAAGGTTTTGTGAAATAATCACTTGCACCAGCTTTAAGCGTTTCCTCAATACTACCGATTTCGTGAATCGCCGAATTGACGATGATCGGTATATCCGAAAAATGCTCATCATTCTTAAGATATTTTAAAACCTTGTAACCATCCATTACAGGCATGATTAAATCTAGAATAATTAGATCCACTTCATTGTCCTTTAGCAAGTCAATAACTTCCACGCCATTCGCAGCTTCTAAAAATTCTAGATGGTCAACCTTTTTATTCAATACGTCCATCATCAATGTTCTATTCATTCTAACATCGTCTGCAACTATTACTTTATATGTCATAGGAACACTCCCATTACTCATCTAATTCGAAAAAATCCTCCAGTTTCATCAGTTTAAAGAGTTGTTTAATATCATCACTACAATGGGTCACCTTGAAGCTTTTCCCTTCTCTCGTAACACTTTTATAAAGATTGATAATAAACGTCACACCTACTGAATCAATGTTGTCAACAGTGTTCATATCCAAGATTATTTCCGAAACATCCTCAAACTCATCGAGATAGTCCATCAATTTCATATTAAGGGTTTTAACATTGCTTGCAATCAAATCTCGTTCAAGAACAAGATTCATTACTTCCTCTTCTACTCTTCTAATCATAGTACCCCTCCTATTTCACTCGGTTCAAATTTAAAGATATCTCAACACAACTGCCATCCATTAAAACATCAAACTCGAAATTTTTAATGACTTCATAACCCCTGTTCCTTTCCCTCAATACAAAATCGTTGATTCCGTGTAAGTTTCTGTCAATGCCCTTCCCTTCATCTTGTACGTCGAAAAACAAAACAGAGCCCTCATAGCGGATGGTTAACACCACTTTCTTCGTACGATCAAATCCATTGCCATGTTCCACAGCATTATTGAGAATTTCACGCAACATAAAATTAATGCGAAACTCCGCCCTGTCAAATCTTCTGATATTTAATTCACGTAAAGCGTTGATAGCATCCTTGACAACTTCATCAACCTCTGCAAAACTCGAATAAAATTCCTTAGCGTATATCTGCATCTTAACCTCCTCGTATGAGATAGTTCATTTATACCCTTAGAATATACCTTCTAACGAAAGCATGGCAAAAAAAATGACTTGCACTGTTACATGCAAGTCATCATCTACATTTCATTTAATTTACTTTAATATTTGTAATAGACCATCTCTAATACCGTTTGTGATGCTGTCCATATAAGCTGGATTCATTAATCGCGCTTCTTCCTCTGCATTTGTAAGGAAGCCCATTTCTACAATTACGGATGGCATTTTAGTTTCTCTTGTAACCACTAGATTTGGACGTTCAACAATCCCTCTATCCACTGCCCCTGTATAAGCGATCAGTTTCTTTTGAATTTCTCTCGCCAACTCACGTTTGAGGCTGTAACCTGCCTCAGGATAGTAAAGATTTTCTATACCCGTAGCCGCTTTATTCGTCGCTGCATTGGCATGAATACTGATAAATGCCTCTGCATTCAGATCATTTGCTATTTGAGGTCTGTTGTATAAACCAACATACTTGTTGCTTTCCCTTGTCATGTAAACGTTGAATCCAAGACCTTCTAGCTTCTTCTTCAATTCTTTCGCTGCAATAAGGTTGATCTCAGCTTCAGTAATATTGTCACCATGCGCACCAGGATCTTTTCCGCCATGACCAGGGTCAATGACAATCAGTCGACCACGGTAGATCGAATTCTTAAGGTCGTTGTTCAGGAATGTAAAGCTTAAGGCATCCGTCTTCTCGCTTGCCGTCTGATCAAAGACTTCCGTTCCTTTTGACAAGACAAACTTGATTACATAGTCCCTCGCACTTGATTGCTTGTCAATGGTAATCAGATCAACGATGTTATCATCAATATCGATGTCCAAATTATCTAGTTCAATTGCCGTCTTAGGAATTTTCAGCGTCATTTCTCGCGTTGTACTGTTGTAATTTGTGGTATAAGTACTCGCCACATTTAAGTTAATCCCTAGACTCGCCCAATCTATATCTTGTTTAGCATAATTGAAACCATCCAAAGGATTCCCTGATACATAAACATAAATCTTATCATCTATTGCCTCTACATATACATCATCCGTCGATACATTCGTTCCAAGGGTTATAACCACCCTTGTAATGACATCATCAGGTTCATACTCACCAGATGGGGCAAACTGCATGTAGTTAATCGCATTGATCTCACTACCGTCTGGGAATAAGATACCGCTACGACCATCATTCTTACGTAATTTAGAATTTATAACATCGACAATCACTTTATTGCTTAAAGGCGTCACGTTATATGCCGGTTCTTCACCTGTTTCTATTACGACCGTCTTGGCACTGTAAATATCTTCAGTTCCGATTTCCCAAACAGAGTTGATCAGCTGTAGTACCAATTCTCCCGTTCTGTAATCGTACCAAACGTCGTATTCCTTTTTCATATTCAAGTCTACATCAACACGGATTTTGTATGGTTCAGTATCCGATTGAAATGCTTGAATCTTAGCGATTTCAAATCCGCCAACGTCATCGACATACAGACCTTGTTCGTTAACGAGCATTGGATCTATGTCGAATTTGACATTCTGCAATTCCAATACAATTTTGTCTTTACCACCAATACTACTTCCTTCAACAAAATAATGACTTGCGTCCACTTCACCAGTTGTCTTAAATCTCACCTCTTGGAATTTAGCAGTCCAATCATATGATATCGACTGTAAATCTTGTTGTGGTTTGTTGATATATACTGTCCTTGTATCATTTTTCCAAAATATTTCTAGTCCAAACGTTTCTTCTAGGAAACGTACTGGTACAAGCGCACGATACGTCCCATCAAAAGCAAGTAACTTTGCCGGTACATTGTCAGGCAGTTGATGTGCAACCCCATTGACATAAGCTATGGAACTATCCATTTTTAGGACTACACGCTTTGTTTTGTACTGAATCGTCGCTTCCATCGTCGACCAGTCAAAACTCATCGTACCACCTAATTTGGAAGTGATAAAATTAACGGGTACCATTGCTCTTGTTGTATTTCCATCGACGTACAATATCCCCGGCACATCTTCGGTCACCAACTCATCGCCACCCATTACCATGTTAATCTTTGCATAAGTTTTACTTAACTTTGTCGTATAATCCATTAAATCGACAGTCGTTGCTTCATAATTCTTTCCCGCAAAAGCAACGGGTAGTATGCCGACTATTATGGTTAATACTATCAATAAACTAATTATTTTTTTCATATACAAACTCCCCTCCTCATCTCTTTTTGCGAGCAACCAAAACATATCTTATATAATTATTACCACGTCACTTCGCTTCTTTCAACGTATATAGCCTATTTGTAACTATATTTTAACGCATTTGTATTAATATGACGATTATATTACTTTATACAGTTCATCAGAAGACGGCTCTGGTATTTGTCGCTCCCGACCTGTTTCATCACAAAACAAAATGTTTTTTTCCGTCAATACACCTATCTCAAAACATGGAACGTCATTCTTTTCCAGCAAGGCCATCAGTTCCTCTGATTTCTCAGGTACAACGGTAATGACCATCGATCCACTGGAGATCAGTTGATATGGATTAATCTCGAAGTGCATGCAGATTTTACGCGTTACAGGTGCTACCGGCAAACGATTAAGATCTATCAAACAGCCATGCCCCGATGCCATACAACCTTCCCAAAGAGCACCAAAGATGCCACCCTCTGTAACATCATGCATCGACGTCACACCGAATGCCCCTGCGATACGCCCTTCTTTATATACACTGATTTTATCCATCATATGCTGCGCTTCTTTTAGTTCTTCCGGCATCAACACCCCTGAGAGCTCTTCTGCTTTTTCAAAAGCGATTATGCCCGTCCCTTCAATGCCGATTCCTTTTGTAATGATGATTTTATCACCAACACGCCCACTACCAGTAGCAACGATATTCTCAAGTTTTTCTTTCCCTACCGCTGTTGCCGATACAACAATCTGATTGACGGCTTTTGTCACTTCTGTATGACCGCCAACTATTTCAACGTTCATTTTTTTCGCTTCTTCAGAGGCTTGTGCCATTATTGCCATCAGGTCTTCAAGTGGTGTCCCTTCCGGTGCCAATATGGTCAACAGCACCCCAACGATTTCTCCACCACTAGATGCAATGTCATTGCAGTTAATGTGCACCGCCAGTTTACCGACTTCACTTGCGCTACCCGTAATAGGATCTGTCGACAATATACAGCCTTCGTCGCCAAATTTGATCACACTGCAATCTTCTCCAATCTTAGGTCGAATGATAACTTCATCACGCCTAGCGCCTGTGTGGCCATTTATCAATCTATGTAAATCATTTGTGTTCAATTTTCCAACTTTCATTTGACGTTCCTCTCTTTCTCTTGCTTCCCCCATTATTATACATGAATGATTGTGGTCTGAACACAATTAAAACAGGTGTGCCCATAAATAATAAGCGGCACCGACCATCGAGGTCGGATGCCCTCTTAGGCACGTCCAGTAGGGCGCACCGACAAAAAAGAACTACACCGTTATCGATGTAGTTCTCAATGTTATCTATTTAATTAGACTATTGCTTACTCTGCTGAAACCATTTCACTTCTTCCGAAGTAGAATGTTCCTCTTGTTGTTTTTTCCCAACCTGCTACTGTTTCACCGATCATTTGTGGATCTGTATAGTAATAAACTGGCATAACAACATAGCGTTCCGATAATAACTTATCTGCTTCATAAAGCATTTCAAAGCGTTCTTGACCTTTTGCACTTTTTGATGTTTCTAACAATGCATCGTAAGCCTCGTTTGACCACCCTGGATAGTTGTTAGAGTTTCCTGTAACAAACATGCCAAGGTATGTTGTTGGATCCGAGTAATCTCCTACCCAACCTGAAATACATATTTCATAGTTGCCTTGTCTTCTTGTATCTTGGAATACTGCCCATTCTTGATTTGCTAATGTTACGTTGATTCCAAGGTTTTGCTTCCACATTTCTTGAATAGCTTCTGCGATATTCTTATGTCCTTCTGATGTATTGTACATAATCTCAAAAGTCGGGAATCCTTCTCCGTTCGGGTATCCTGCTTCAGCCAATAAGGCACGCGCTTCTTCAACTTTTGCCATTGGCTCTATATCGTAATTTCCTGATACTTGGTTGAATACATCCCCATTTGCATCTAAATGTCCGCTTGGGATTAATGAATGTGCAGGCACTTGACCCGCCTTCGTTACCGTTTCAACAATTGCTTGTCTATCGATTGCAAGAGATAATGCTTTTCTTACCATTACATCATCAAGTGGCTTTACGCTTAAATTGAACGAGTAGTAGTAAGTCGCATCTTTAGGAAGAATCATGAACGATGGATCTTCCGCTAATAATCTTGGAATTTCTGCACTTGGCATATCGTCAAGCACTTGGATTTGACCTGATTCGAATCCTGTTAACGCAGTTGCTTGATCTACAATCATCAATACTTCGATTTTTGTTAATTTCACTTCGTCTTTCTTCCAGTAGAACTCATTTGGTTCAAGAATCAGTCTATCACCCGTCTTAAAAGATGTAAGCTTGAAAGGACCATTTGAAACTGCTGTTTCTGGATTTGATGCCCATGAACCTTCTTCACTTGCAGCAACCATATCTTCTCTTACTGGGAAGAATGTATAGAACGCTGTTAATCCAACGAAGTAAGGTGTTGGTGAAGATAATTTAACTTCAAAAGTCTTTTCATCTACAGCTGTCCATGAGTCTACATTCGCCGCATCAAAAATCCATGCGTATTCTGATGCAGTTTCAGGATTAACCACTCTGCTCCATGCGTACTCGAAATCATTAGCAGTTAAAGCTTGTCCATCAGACCACATTGCATCTTCTCTAATAACAAATGTGTATGTTAAGCCGTCTTCACTTACTGTATAGCTTTCTGCCATACCAGGCTCATATTTGCCATCGATTTCTCTCATTAATCCTTCAAACATGTTGTTTGTAATATGACCACCATCTGTAGCACCATTTAAACCTGGGTCGATTGTCTTAGGATCCGATCCTAAGTTCCATACCAATGTTTGCTCAACTTCTGTTACTACAGCTTCTTCTGTCGTAGTTGCTTCTCCTGTTTGCTCTTCAGCTGCTGCATTACCAGCACAACCTGCAAATGCAAATGTCACTAGTGCCATCACAAGAAACAACGCTATTCTTCTCTTTGTCAATTGAATTCCCTCCATCACTTGTTTATGTACTTTTATCAGGCAAATGCGCCTTAATAATTAATGTAAGTTCAATATAGTATAGTGAATTATTAAATGCAATTACGAAGCCGTAACAGGTGCAACTCCTTATTTTCAGAATCTTTTTGCGCATCCTGGATTTTTCCTGATATTGTCACACAATAATGGAGATATACAAAAAAAGTTTTACATCTTTTTATAAATCATCCGATTTTTTGTTACCAATCTTTAGTTTGTATGAAGTTGAAGCAATAGAGTTGTTAAATTATATTATTATTCTTTATTGTTAATATTTATACTTTTGAGGCGTCGTAGAGATATTGTCAGGAGTAGATATTGTGTGATTTCCAGGGAAATACGATGGATTTATTTGCGTGATATATATATGAATAGCCACGAACCTTCGATTCGTCGGCTCGCTTTGCTCACGTGCTGCAATGTAGAGATCCTTGGAGTGACACGAATAGCCATGCATGCTAGCGCATGCATCGGCTCGCTTTGCGAGCCTAATACCCTGGGAATGGAATAGCCCCATATGCGAGCGCGCTCTCATATGGGGCTATTCCATTCCCAGGGTGCTATTCTTGTTTTTCACGAAAAAAGAGAGCATCCGAAGACACTCTCTAATTTAAGGATTAATTTGTTTTTAATTTAGCTTATTCAGCTGCTACCATGTTCGCTCTACCAAAGTAGAATGTTGAACGAGTAGTCTTTTCCCAATTTTGAACTGTATCACTTACCATTTGTGGGTCAGTGTAGTAGTAGATTGGCATTACAGCGTAGCTTTCGCCTAATAACTGATCTGCTTTGTAAAGCAATTCAAATCTTTCTTGACCAGCAGCTGTCTTTGATGCTTCTAATAAAGTTGCATACTCTTCGTTATCCCATTGAGAGTAGTTGTTTGTTCCACCTGGCATTAACATACCAAGGTAAGTCATTGGATCCGAGTAGTCACCAACCCAACCAGCTCTAGCGATTTGGAAGTTATGCTCAATTCTTGATGTTTGGAATACTGCCCATTCTTGGTTAGTAAGCGTTACATCGATACCTAAGTTTTGCTTCCACATTTCTTGAATCGCTTCAGCAATGTTCTTATGACCTTCTGATGTGTTGTACATGATTTCTAATTTAGGGAAACCTTCACCATTAGGGTAACCAGCTTCAGCTAATAATGCTTGTGCTTCTTCTGCCTTAGCAGTAGGAGCGATATCGTAAGTACCTGATACTTCGTTGAACACATCGCCATTAGCGTCTAAGTGACCACCTGGGATTAACGAGTGAGCAGGAATTTGACCCGCTTTAGTTACAGTTTCAACGATAGCAGTTCTATCAATCGATAATGATAATGCTTTTCTAACTCTAACATCATTCATTGGCTCAACTTGAGTATTGAATGAGTAGTAGTAAGTTGCATCATTTGGAAGAATCATGAATGTTGGATCTTCCGCTAATAATCTAGGAATTTCAGCACTTGGCATATCGTCAAGAATTTGGATTTGACCAGATTCGTAACCAGTTAATGCAGTTGCTTGATCTACGATCATTAATGCTTCAATTTTACTTAACTTAACTTCTTCTGCTCTCCAGTAGTGTTCATTTGGCTCAAGAACGATTCTGTCACCAGTCTTGAATGAAGTTACTTTGAAAGGTCCGTTTGATACTGCAGTTTCTGGGTTAGTTGCCCAAGCACCTTCAGCAGCAGTTTCTACCATGTCTTGTCTTACTGGGAAGAATGTGTAGAATGCAGTTAAACCAACAAAGTATGGTGTTGGAGATACTAATTTAACTTCGAAAGTCTTTTCGTCAATTGCTTTCCAAGACTGAACGTTAACTTCATCGAAAATCCATGCATACTCAGATGCAGTTTCAGGATTTACAACTCTGCTCCATGCATATTCAAAGTCGTTAGCAGTAACCGGCTTACCATCAGACCACTTCACACCTTCTCTGATTGTGAATGTGTAAGTCATGCCGTCTTCACTAATTGTATAACTTTCAGCCATAGCTGGCTCTAATTTACCATCGATTTCTCTCATAAGACCTTCGAATGTGTTGTTAGTCACGTGGCCACCATCAGTAGCTGCGTTTAAACCTGGGTCGATTGTCTTAGGGTCAGAACCTAAGTTCCATATTAATGTTTGTTCTACGTCACTTGCTTCTGTAGATGTTTCTGTTGTCGCTTCTGTACCTTCACTTGTTGGCTCTTCAGTTGCAGGTGCACTTCCGCCACATCCAGCGAATGCTAAAACAACTAATGCAAATACAAGGAAAAGTGATACTCTTCTTTTAGTCAATTTAAATCCCCTCCATCTTTCTTTCCATTACTTATTTTTTAAAGACGCTCATTAACGTCTTAGTAATGTCGTAACCTAAATATAGTACAGGGAAATATTAAATGCAATTACGAAGATTTAACACTTTTCGCGTCACATTTTCTGAAAATTCCTTTATTGAATTTTCTGTCAATTTATCATTTTGTAATCCTCACTCAACCCGTTGAAAATACAAGGTTTGAGTTGTTGGCGATGGTGATTGCAGACCATTAAAAATCACACAATGTTAAATACGGGTAATATTCATGTTACTTTTTATTATTATAATCTTGCACTTATATTTATTTGGCATAAAATATATTTTGTACATACACCAAAAATTGTGCGGAGGCTATGACAAACTTGTAACAGAATACGTTATTTCGCAATAATTTTACTTTATGTATTTTTAAACAACTATATGTACAAAACCTTTATTTATTAGCTTTTGATGAAATATTGATTAAAGATGTAAGATGCGACTAGCTACCTTTAATCTCGATATTAGTAGATTTTTTGAAGGTTTTGACCAACTTGCGTCTGTTTTTTATAAAAATAAATCATAGCAGTCTTCAATAATTATACCTTGAGCATAATGAGAAAGGAATTTGAAAGCACTGATGAGATTACACATCCTCAAAACATGGTGCAAAGATTAAGGTAACAACTTGTCTGAGTGAAACGAGTTTTGTTACCGCTTTGCAGTATAGTTTGAGGATGTCGTAATTCACAGTGCTTTCGACTGAGTTAATCATTATGTATTAAGAGATTTAAGTATTGAGGACTGTTTTTGACTCCATCTTTTCATCAAAAAAAAGAAGAGCATCTCTTTCGAGATGCTCCTAATTTTATACGTTATTATTGCATTTGAACTCTACCAAAGTACCAAGTAGATCTAGTAGTTGATTCCCAACCACCAACGTGATCTGATACCATTACAGGGTTAGTGTAGTAGTAAATTGGCATATTTGCGTAAGCTTCTGATAATAACCTGTCAGCAGAATATAACATGTCAAATCTTTCTTGACCTGCAGCTGTCTTAGAATCTTCTAATAATTGACCGTACTCTTCGCTATCCCATTGTGGGTAGTTGTATACAGCGCCTGGTAAGAACATTCCTAAGTAAGTCATAGGGTCAGAGTAATCTCCAATCCAACCAGCTCTACAAATTTGGAAGTTTGCTTGCTTTCTTGTATCCTGGAATACAGCCCATTCTTGGTTAGCAAGAGTTACATCGATGCCTAAGTTTTGCTTCCACATTTCTTGAACTGCTTCTGCAATATTCTTATGGCCTTCGTTTGTATTGTACATAACTTCTAATGTAGGGAAGCCTTCACCATTAGGGTAACCAGCTTCAGTTAATAATGCTTTTGCTTCTTCAATCTTTGATAAGTCGTAAGCGATACCGTAGTTACCAGATACTTGGTTAAATACATCACCATTTGCATCTAAGTGGTTTCCTGGAATCATAGAATGCGCAGGAATCTGTCCACCCTTTGTTACTGTATCAACGATCGCTTGTCTATCGATAGATAATGATAACGCTTTTCTAACTCTAATATCATCAAGTGGCTTAACTTTCGTATTGAACGAGTAGTAGTAAGTACCATCTTGAGGAAGAATCATGAATGTAGGATCTTCAGCTAATAATCTTGGAATTTCAGCACTTGGCATATCATCGATGATATGGATTTGTCCTGATTCATAACCAGTTAACATAGTAGCTTGATCTACAATCATAAGACCAGTAATTTTCTCTAATTTTACTTCATCTCTTCTCCAGTAATGCTCGTTTGGTACAAGTGTTAACTTGTCACCAGCTGTGTAAGTGTCTAAGTGGAAAGGTCCATTAGATACAGCAGTTTCTGGATTAAATGCCCAAGCACCGTCACTTCCGCCAGCTTCAATCATATCCATTCTTGCTGGGAAGAACGTGTAGAATGCAGTCAAACCTAGGAAATAAGGAGCTGGAGCTACTAATTTAACTTCGAAAGTCTTATCATCGATAGCTTTCCAAGTATCTAAACCAGCTTCATCATAGATCCAAGCATACTCTGATGCTGTAACAGGATCTGCAACTCTTGTCCATTGGTCTGCAAAGTCTTGAGCAGTTACAGGTTGTCCGTCAGACCACTTAGCACCATCTCTGATAGTGAAAGTATAAGTCATGCCGTCTTCACTCATTGTGTAGCTTTCTGCCATAGCTGGCTCAAGCTTACCATCGATTTCTCTCATAAGACCTTCGAATGTATTGTTAATGATATGTCCACCATCAACTGATCCGTTAAGACCTGGGTCAATCGTCTTTGAGTCTGCACCGATATTCCAAATTAATTCTTGTGCAACTTCTGCCGCCGGTTCTTCAGCTGGTTCAGCTGGAGTTTCTGCTGGAGTTTCTGCTGCTGGCTCTTCAGCCGGTGCACTACCTCCACCACAACCTGCAAATGCAGATACTACTAACATTAGTACTAGCAGTAAAGCTAAATTCTTTTTAAACAAATTAATCCCCTCCATTTGTTTTTTTACCATAGTGCTTTGCACTTGGTTATATAAGCACGGGCCCCTCCCGTGTTTATAACTGGTAAAACTTGACTTTATTAACTGTTCGAAAAAATAATGTCAAAAATGTCATAAAGTTTTTTTTGTACTGAATTTATTATAATACAGAATTGTCAGAAAATCAAACAATTTCATCTAATTAAAATACTTGACAAATGTGTTTGTATCTACTTTTCATCCATTAAATGACATGCAACTTGATGTCCTTCACCAATATTTTGTAGGATCGGCTCTTCTGCTGCACATCTATCCATCGCATAGCGGCATCTCGTTCTAAAACGACACCCTGATGGTGGATTCAATGGCGAAGGTACGTCACCTTCAAGAATAATACGTTCAGCATTTTTTGTAATATCAGGATCTGGAATTGGAATCGCAGATAATAACGCTTGTGTATATGGATGCATAGGCTTCTCATACAAAGTATTACAATCAGCAATTTCAACTAACTTTCCTAAGTACATTACCCCAATTCTATCAGAAATGTGCTTAACCATTGAAAGGTCATGGGCAATGAACAGGTAAGTTAAACCATATTCATTTTGTAAATCCTCTAACATATTTACAACCTGTGCCTGAATCGATACGTCAAGTGCTGAAATAGGCTCATCACAGATGATGAAATCTGGATTTACCGCTAAAGCTCTTGCAATACCAATACGTTGACGCTGTCCACCTGAGAATTCATGTGGGTAACGCGATGCATGGTCTTTACTTAAACCAACTGTATGAAGTAATTCAAAAATTCTCTTTTGTCTCGCTTCCCCCGAAGCAAGACCGTGAATATCAAGAGGTTCCCCAATAATATCCGCAACTGTCATTCTTGAGTTTAATGAAGCGTAAGGATCCTGGAAAATCATTTGGATTTTCTTTCTGTATGGCTTTAATTCTGATTCTGTCATATGACCGATTTCAGCGCCTTCAAAGATAACTTCTCCACCCGTTACTTCGTAAAGACGGATAAGTGTTCTACCAGTTGTCGATTTTCCACAACCAGATTCACCAACAAGACCTAATGTCTCACCTTTATTGATCGTAAAGCTGATATCATCTACCGCTTTAACATATTCTGTTTGTCCACCAAATAGCCCTTTAGTGATTGGGAAGTATTTTTTTAGATTTTTAACTTCTAATAAAACTTCTTGTTTTTTCTCAGCCATTATTTAGCACCTCTCTTTACACCTGTTTCAACTTCAACTTTAGGTGCCTCTGGATGTTCTAACCAACACGCAGCTCTATGTCCTGTCGGAGATGTTGTATATTCAGGCATTTTTTCAAGACAAATGTTCATCGCATATGGACATCTTGAAGCAAACGGACAACCAACTGGTGGCTTTAATAGATCCGGTGGCGTGCCTGGAATTGGTACTAATCTTTGCTTCTCAGCTAAGTCTAATCTTGGAATAGACTTTAAAAGTCCCATTGTGTACGGATGTTTAGGTGTGTAGAAGATTTCTTCAGCAGTTCCTTCTTCCATGATTAAGCCACCGTACATTACGATAATTCTTGAACAAACGTCCGCTACGACACCAAGGTCATGGGTAATAAGAATAATCGCTGTATCTAATTTTTCTTTGATATCTTTCATTAATTCAAGAATCTGAGCTTGAATTGTTACATCAAGTGCTGTAGTCGGCTCATCTGCAATCAGAAGATCCGGTTGACACGAAAGTGCAATGGCAATCATCGCTCTCTGTCTCATTCCGCCTGAGAATTCATGTGGATAGTTATCTACACGTACTTCTGGTGATGGAATACCTACTAGCTTTAACATTTCAATCGCTTTTTCTCTTGCCTCAGCTTTTGAAAGGCCTTGATGTTTGATTGTTGCTTCCATGATTTGGTCACCAATAGTATATACTGGGTTTAACGATGTCATCGGATCCTGGAAGATCATAGCGATTTCATCACCACGGATTTTCATCATTTCTTTTTTGTTTTTATTTATTAAGTCTTCACCTTTGAAAAGGATTTGACCTTCTTTTACTTTACCTGGATATTGTACCAACTTCATAATTGACATAGAAGTAACTGACTTACCACTACCAGACTCACCTACGATACCAAGAGCTTCTCCTTTATCAAGAGTGAAACTAACGCCTCTAACCGCTTGAACTTCGCCAAGGTGAGTATAAAATGAAGTTTTTACATCTTTAAGTTCTAAAATTCTACGACTCATTTTAATACTCCTTTCTATTTACGTAATCTCGGGTCAAGAGCGTCTCTTAAACCATCGCCTAAGAAGTTAAACGCAAGTACCGTAACAGCGATGAAAACCGATGGGTAGAATAATTGGTATGCATACGTTCTTAATCCACCTAAGGCATCACTCGCCAACGTACCCCATGAAGCCATCGGTGCCGATACACCTAAACCAATGAACGATAGGAATGATTCCGTAAAGATTGCTGACGGAATATTCATCGCAAGTGCAACGATGATTGAACCCATTGCATTTGGAATTAAGTGACGCGCCATGATTCTCCATGTGCTCGCACCAACAGTTCTAGCTGCTAGTACATATTCTTGCTCTTTAATACTTAAAACTGATCCTCTAACAATACGTGCCATTGTTACCCAGTATACAGAACCAAGAGCGATGATAATCGTCTTAAGACCTGCACCCATAACAACCATTAAAAGGATTACATATAATAGAAGCGGAATTGTTGCGATAATATCTACGATTCTCATCATAAGATTATCGACTTTACCACCTGTGTATCCTGAAATACCACCGTAAGTTACACCGATAAAGAACTGGATTACCGTTGCAATTAAACCAACAAGTAATGAAATTCTCGCACCGTATAATACTCTTACATATAAGTCACGACCTAAGTGATCCGTACCGAAGTAGTATGTTTTGTTTGTTACTTTACCTGCTACTTCAATTGATTCACCGTCAACTCTTATTTCAAACTTCTTAGCATCTGGATCACCAGACTTGATAGCTTTCGCAGCAAAACTATAATCTACGACAACTTCTTTGCCATCAATTTCGTATGCTCTATATTTCTTGATCATGTCGTTCTTTGTTTCTTTTAACTTTTCTTGCACCTCACCTTTTTGAGTGACAGTGTATAATCTGTACTCTTTATGAAGGTAAATGTAAGTATCATCAGATACTTGGTAGTACTCAAGTCTAGATGGTAAGTTTGACATTGTTAAATCTTGATCTGAATACTCAAACTGAGATAACATTGGGCCAAAGACAGCAAGTAATGTTAATAATATAATTGCTACTAAACCTAACATCGATAAATAATTTTTCTTAAGCCTTCTCCATGCGTCTTGCCAGTAAGTAAGACTAGGACGGCTTATCGTTTCTTTTTCAAGTTTTTCAGCTGGGACTTTTTCCCATTGCTGAGGTGAAATTTTTACATTTTCAGCCATTACAATCCTCCTAATCGTCTAACTTAATTCTTGGGTCAATAACGCCGTATAGAATATCTACAATGAAAATCATGATAATCGAGAACGCAGCATAGAATACTGTCGCACCCATGATTAATGTGTAGTCTCTGTTACCAACCGCTTCAACGAAGTACTTACCCATTCCAGGAATCGCAAAGATTTTTTCTGTTACGAATGATCCTGTCATGATTGCTGCAATCATTGGTCCCATGTAAGTGATTACCGGAATCAATGCATTTTTTAATGCATGCTTGTAAATTACAACGCCTTCAGAAAGACCTTTAGCTCTTGCCGTTCTAATGTAATCCTGTTGTAAAACTTCTAACATACTTGATCTCGTTAATCTAGCAACGAATGCTAACGAGAAGCCTGATAATGCGATTACAGGTCCAATATAATGCTTCCAAACGTAAGTCCATAAGCTGGAAGCCACCCTAACTTCGCACTAAAGATATATATAATCGTAGTACCGATTACAAAGCCTGGTACCGCAACCCCTACAGTCGCTAGTATTGTTACAACGTAATCCTCCCACCTGTTCTGTTTCAGTGCTGAAACGATACCGAGTGGTATACCGATGAGGATAACTGCGAGGGATGAAACGCCCCCTAACTTTGCCGATACTGGGAATCCATCTTCAATAAATTGGTTAACTGTCATACCTGGTCTTGAGAACGATGGTCCTAAATCAAATACAACAATCCCCTTCATATAATCCACATATTGTTTCCAAAGTGGATCATTTAAATGATACTTCTCATTTAATGCTTCTAATACTGCTTCAGGTAATTCCTTTTCTCTTGTAAAAGGTCCACCTGGTATTGAATGCATTAAAAAGAAAGTAATTGTACAAACGAACCATAATGTGATAACCATTGCAATTACTCTTCTAACTACATATTTGCCCAAACCTTACACTCCTTTCAAAATTTTCAAAAAATTTTAGTTAATGTCTGCTCGACTGTCTTATAAATGAAACTAGCCCCAAATTAAAATTCATTATTTGTTTAATGTGAATATAAATTCTGTGAATGGATAAGATTAAAAAATTATAAAGTCCATTTCCTGAGATTAGGTCAATTGATTAGATGTCGAATCAAGATTTCCTAATTAATGATAGCCTATTTTAGTGTATTTTTCAACGTTTGCAGCGGTTTGGAAATGTGAATACTTTGTAACATTTGGCTGAAAACAAGCTATTGTCTTTATTACAAAACAATTACAAGGAAAATACATATCTTGCCAAAATAAAGTTGGCACAGAATCGAAGAATGTCTATTTTTTAACAGCTGAGAACTATTATCAAAAGTCAGAATTGGCTTAATGCCTTGATTTTACTAACTTTTGACTTGTTATGTGTTGACCGATTCATTCTCGAGAAAATTCTGAATATTCTAACTTTATTAATGAACCATCGAATTTTTTATACCTTTTTTAAAGTTTTATAAACTTTTTTTGTGTTAATATAAAAAAAACGACATGTGTGATTGCTAAAGTGTACTGTTTTAGCTATTTCCACACATATCGTTTTCAAATTCATTTAATCATTTCTTACAATCCCAGTGGTGTCAATTCACCAAAATATAAAATAAATTTAACCTTTTGTTAAGACTTTAAAGGCGTTTTCATCCAATATTTCTACTCCTAAGTCCACTGCTTTGTTATATTTCGACCCTGGATTGTCGCCTACAAGGACATAATCGGTTTTCTTGCTGACACTACCGACAACCTTACCACCTTGACCTTCAATAAGATTTTTGGCCTCATCTCGGGTAAATTCCGTTAACGTTCCGGTCAACACAACTTTCTTGTCTTTGAAAGCATCACCAAGAATCACAGTGCCTTTTGAGTAGGTCATTTCAACGCCAGCTTCTCGTAATTTGGCTATGCGTCGTTTGTTTTCTTCTATAGAAAGGAACTCCATAAGACTTAAGGCCATTTTGTCCCCAATCTCTTCCACTGAAACCAATTCCTCATAAGTTAAGGTTTGTAACACATCCATGGATTTAAACTGCTCAGCAAGGGTTTTTGAGGCTTTGGCCCCTA
>Ga0209379_10000534_pt1 | contig 30750 bp, 24 predicted proteins | sample tdDd001_FD_187124 | JGI IMG/M metagenome (GOLD analysis project Ga0209379, IMG submission 187124) | Marine sediment microbial communities from the Atlantic coast under amendment with organic carbon and nitrate - tdDd00.1 (SPAdes)... | ecosystem: Environmental > Aquatic > Marine > Coastal >...
TATACCTAGGTCGTGGGTATCTTTTCCCTGTTGCTTTGGAAGGAGCTCTTAAGTTGAAAGAGATCTCTTATATTCACGCAGAGGGATATCCAGCAGCAGAAATGAAGCATGGGCCTATTGCTCTTATTGATGAGCAAATGCCAGTTTTTGTAGCTGCTACAAAAGATAAATCTTACGAGAAAATTGTAAGTAATATTCAAGAGGTGAAAGCTCGTAAAGGACATGTTATTGCCATTGTTACCGAAGGTGATACGGTGATTAAAGGTATGGCTGATCATGTAATTGAAATTCCGGAAACACTTGAAGCTTTGGCTCCATTATTAACAGTTATTCCATTTCAGTTGATTTCTTATTATATCGCTGTTTTAAGAGGATGTAATGTTGATCAACCAAGAAACCTGGCAAAATCGGTTACTGTTGAATAATAGTTACAATACAGATATATTTAAAGCGACACTATTCAGTGTCGCTTTTTTTATGGCTAGACTTTTGAAAGACTCATTATTTAGCCAAACATTTTCTTTATCTTGGGTTGAATATCTAAATTAGGTTAGAGTATGAGCGATAGGATTAAAATTGTTATTAGTGACTTGGATGGAACGCTTCTACCTGCTCAGGGAGAGGTGAGCGATCGTGACTTAAAAAGCCTAAGCAAACTTAAAGAAGATCAGATTGTTCGGGTTATTGCAACTGGTCGAAATCTCTACTCGGCCCTTTCTGTTCTTTCAGATGACTTTCCTATTGACTATTTAATATTTTCTTCAGGAGCAGGTATCTTTGACTGGAAGAAGAGGGAGCTTATCTTTTCTCAACATCTTGATTCAGATATCGTATTTGAAATTTCATCCGAGTTGATTAAGTTGAAGACTGACTTTATGATTCTGGATCCGATTCCCAATAATCATCAATTTGCCTATTATAGATCGGGCAAGTCAAATCCTGATTTTGATAGACGGTTGAGTCTTTACAAGCCATTTGCAAGTCCAATAGGTCATGTTGAGGATACCAGGCGTGAAGCTTGTCAATTATTGGTAATCCTTTCAAATTGTGTCAACGGATTTAATGAATTGAAGTCGAAATTTGAGAAAGTAAAAATCATCAGAGCGACGTCTCCATTGGATCACGAATCCATTTGGATGGAGATATTTCCTTTACACATTTCAAAAGCTTATGGTGCAAAGTGGCTATGTCAACACCTAAATATTGATTCTAGGTTATCTATGGTGATAGGGAATGATTATAATGATCTTGATTTATTGGAGTGGGGGCAATACCCTTTTGTTGTATCAAATGCGCCAAAAGAATTGAAGGCATCCTATGAGAATACCAAGAGCGTTGACGAGAGTGGTTTCTCAATAGTGATTGAGAAGATTCTTAATTCTGTTGAGGAAAAAAATAAAGCATAAAAAAAGAGCTACCTATAGGCAGCTCTTTTTTAGATTTTGATTATTCTAGAAGTTGTATGTAATACCAATGCTTGGAATAAAAGCAGTATTTTGATATTCTCCACCGAAATAAACTGGATTACCTGAACCATCTACTCCAATTGCAGTATTAGTATCTTGAGCTTTTCTCTTCTCACCTTTAGAATAAATGAAAGCAGCATCAATGCTGAACTTCTCATTTAGTAGATAAGAGAAACCACCAGTGATTCCAATTTTATTTGCACCTGGAGTTTCAGGAGCATAATACTTATCGTTAGTAGGCGTTTCGTCATAATAGAAACCAGCACGTAAATCTAATTTCTCATTAGCTGAATATTGAGCACCAATTCTATAAGTCATAGAATTATCCCAATCTCTTTTATTTAAAGAATTAAGAGCAGCTGCATCTTCTGAAACAAATTCTAAGTTTTTATATTCTGACCACTCAACGAAATTTACATCAGCAGAAACTAACCACTTTTCATCGATTTGATAAGCAAGACCAATATTTAAACTAGCAGGTAATGGAAGAGTTGCAGTAAAACTACCATCTTTTACACCTAGAGCATTATATCCAGCAACTAAAGCAGGAGGCACTGTTGATGGGAAAGAAAAAGTTCCTTCACCTTCGCTATCATCCAATTCAATATCAACCTTTGAACGGTAAGAAATACCAATATTTAATTCTTCCGTTGGTTGTAGAAAAATACCTAAGTTGTAACCATACTTAATCGTGTTACCACTAAGTTCAGCACCACCATCCGTAATATATGATCCATCAGCAGGATTCATAATAGGAAATGCTTTATTTAATTTAAAATCACCATAAACAATGTTTAAGCCAGCTCCAACAGACATCCAGTCGTTCACTTTATATGAAACAGTTGGTTGAATGTAAATTGATTTCATTGTAATTTCCTGAATCAAATATTTACCTGCCCAAGTATCACCCCAGATATTAGAGCTACCAAATGGTGTATAAACAGCTAAACCAACAGCTAATTTATCATTCAATTTTGCAGATCCATAAAGATAGAAAGGTGTTGCAATTGGATTATCAGTTTCAGTGTTTAAAGTAGAACTTGAAGGATGTGTATAATCAGTATTTGACCATACCAAGCTACCACCCATTGATAAAGAGTATTTTGCGTCTAGTGTAGCCAGTGCTCCTGGATTAAATTGCATGCTGCTGGCATCCCAGTTGATTGCAACACCAACGTGTCCCATACCAGTTTGTTTTGCGCCTTGAACATTTACGGCATAGCCTTCAGCTTTTACGCTATAAGTGAAAGCAATAAGAGCTATTGCTAAATAAATTTTTCTTAACATAGATTTGAAGTTTTAAAATTCGCCGCCAATATAGATTTAATCTAATTTTCGAAAGAATGTTTAGTAGTTATAATCAACACTTGTTAACTGGAGTCCTTGATTTTATGATGCTTAGCGTGGATCATAATTTTGAAGAAATAAATTTGTATTAAATCAGACCTTTCTATCTTATTAAATTATTCATATTTTTACCTCAATAAGGGGATCTTATTCAATTTTATGAACGATAAGCTTAATATGAGAAATAAGGGAGATTTCATTAATCAAAGTCATCGAGAAGGTTATAAGAGTACGTCATCATTCTTGATCAACCGTTCATTTGAGTGGCAGGATAAGCAAATAAATATTATGCTTGAGTCTTGCATGCATCGACTTGGAGAGTTGAATGCTTACTGCAAGTATTTCAAGGATATTGATACACATCTTCCTATGTTTACAGCGATTGAAGTTACGGCTTCAAACATGATGGAGGGGATTCGATCAAATATGACTCAAGCATTTTTGCCTTCCGCTTCCAAAGGTTATCGAAGTCTGATTGCTCATAAACAAGTTAGAAACTATATCAACTCAATTGATTGGGCTGTTAAGGAGCTTGAAAAATTTCCTTTAACACTTCATATGGTAAAAGAAACGCATCGCATGCTCTATGCCGATTTGCCAAAAGAGGAAGAAACAGCAGGTAAACTGAGAATGAAATTTAATGCTAAAGACAATAAGTATCAAGCTTCATCAGGTTCAAAATATACTCCACCGAGTAAACATGACTTGAAAATATTAATTAACGATGCGAAATGGTTTTGGCGTAACGAGAGCTTGGAGCTTCCATATCTTATAAAAATGGCAATTTCCCTTTGTCAATTTGAGACAATTCTTCCCTTTCTTGATGGGAATGGGCGTACTGCTCGAACATTGATTCTTTTGGAGCTTTTGAGTTTGAAGTTTATTGAAAAACCTATTTTCTGTCTTTCTGCTTTTTTTGAGAAGAATAGATTGGAGTACTATCATAGACTAAATTTAATTCGATCGAAGAACGATGTGGAACAATGGATTCGTTTTTTTATTACTGGAATGAACGATACAGCTACATTTTGTATTGAGAGGCTTGACGAATTACAGGGACTTAAGGATAATTATCAGGAGAAAATTGAAACAAAACTAGGTAAAAAGAGACATCCTTCAGCAAAGCAATTATTACATATATTCTATTCAAAACCTTATCTTTCGGTTAATGAAATAAAAGAGGAGATGCAATTGAGCTTTCAATCAGCCAATCAATTGGTAAAAGAATTTGAAGAAGTTGGTTTTATAAAAGAGATGGCTGGAGCCAGACGAAATAGAGTTTTCTACTTGTGGGAGTATCTGGCTATTTTCGAGATGTAATATAATTATTATGGAAGAAGGTTTTTTATTTAAGGATGTTTTCAATCCTGACTTGGTTACCCACATGGGGCAAAGAATTAAAGCGGTTTCATCTGAATTTGATGAGAAATCTTTCTATAATAATATTGTTCCCAAACTCACTCCTTTAAGTTTGACTGAACGATCTTCCTTAATCTGTGAAAGCCTATACTCTCATCTACCTAAAGAGTATAATAAAGCAATAGCTATACTTTTAAAGAGTTTCGATGAGCCAGTTGAAACAACAGAGATGACTGGTTTTGAAGGTTTTTATTTTATGCCGATTGCCAAATATGTTTCTATCTATGGACTGGAAAAAGATGATTTCGATATTTCAATGAATGCCTTAGTTGAAATAACGAAGCGATTTACTTCAGAAGATGCCATTCGACCTTTTATTCATAATTATCCTCAACAGACTTTCGAATATCTATATAAGTGGTCAGCAGATGAGAATGTGCATATTAGAAGATTGGTTTCAGAAGGCACACGTCCGCGCTTACCCTGGTCATCGGTTCTAAGGGAATTTATTGATGATCCTAAACCTGTTTTGAGATTGCTGGAGGAGTTAAAGGAAGATCCCGAGCTTTATGTCAGAAGATCTGTTGCAAATAACCTCAATGATATTGCAAAAGATCATCCGCAACTGGTTGTTGAAACATTAAAAAGGTGGAAAAATATTAATAATAAAGGAACACTGTGGATCATTTCTCATGCTTCGCGTACGCTATTAAAACAGGGATTGCCTGAAGCTTTAGACTTATTAGGATATCCAACAGATATTCAAATATCAGTCGATAATCTGATTTTGAACAAAGCGGAATGCAAAATGGGGGATGAAATAGAATTTTCTTTTGAGCTTATCTCCAAGGCTTCTAAAGAACAGAATCTGATGATAGATTTTGTTGTACACTATATGAAAGCCAATGGTAAAACCGCTCCAAAAGTTTTTAAACTATCAAAAAAGATATTGCCAGCAGAAGGAAGATTTAGTTTTAAAAAGAAACTCTCTTTTAAAGCTATTACGACTCGAAAATACTATGCAGGTTTACACGAGATAGAAATTCAGGTTAATGGAAAAAGGTATAACAAATTGAAATTCCTGTTGAAAAAATGACGTTTTCGGACTAAAATTCTAAATTTGAGAACTTTATGCAATCGTTTCAGGATGATACATAATGCCGACCTACCCGCCTTATTTATAGGCTTTTGAGTTTATATATTCAGCATTCTTTGTTGCAGAAAAGATATTAATGTAACTTTGTTTTGCAGAAAAAAAACTAAATATAATTATATCATGCAAACTATTGATTCATACAATTTTTCAGATAAGAAGGCTATTATTCGTGTAGACTTTAATGTGCCTTTAAACGAGCAATTCGAAATCACTGATGATACTCGTATTCGTGCAGCACTGCCTACTATCAAGAAAGTATTAGAGGGTAATGGTTCTGCTATTTTAATGTCTCACCTTGGTCGTCCAAAAGGAAATGACGAGAAGTTTTCATTGAAGCATATTGTTGCTCACTTGTCAAAATCGATTGGTGTAGAAGTTAAGTTTGCTGATGATTGTATTGGTGAGAGTGCAAGAACTATGGCTGCAGAATTGAAGCCAGGTGAAGTTCTTTTACTTGAAAACCTTCGTTATTACGATGAGGAGAAAAAAGGTGATGAAGCATTTGCTAAGAAATTAGCTGATTTGGCTGACCTTTGGATTAACGATGCATTCGGTACAGCTCACCGTGCACATGCTTCTACAGCTGTTATCGCTAAATTTTTCCCTGAAGCTAAAATGTTCGGATATGTAATGGAAGGTGAACTATCAAGTGTTGATAAGGTATTGAAAGATACGAAGCGTCCATTAACTGCAATTATGGGTGGTGCTAAAGTTTCTTCTAAAATCGAAATCATCCAGACTTTAATGTCACAGGTTGATCACTTGATTATTGGTGGTGGTATGACTTATACTTTCGTTAAAGCTATGGGTGGAACTATTGGAAACTCATTGGTTGAAGATGATAAATTAGAGACTGCAAAAGAGATTCTTCAGAAAGCTAAAGAAAACAACGTGAAACTTCACCTTGCATCTGACGCTTTAATTGCTGATGATTTCTCTAACGATGCAAATACTCAGACATGTGATGTGAATGCAATTCCTGAAGGATGGATGGGATTAGATGTTGCTGAAGCAACGATCGAAAGCTTCAAAAAAGTAATCGAAGAATCTAAAACAATTCTTTGGAATGGTCCTGTAGGCGTATTCGAAATGGATACTTTCGCTAAAGGAACTAAAGCTATTGCTGATGCTATTGTGACAGCTACTGAAAAAGGAGCTTTCTCATTAATCGGAGGTGGTGATTCAGTTGCAGCAATCAACAAATATGGTTTAGCTGATAAAGTAAGCTACGTATCAACTGGTGGTGGTGCTCTTTTAGAGTATATCGAAGGAAAAGAATTACCAGGAGTAAAAGCTATTAAAGGATAAGGACATTTTCTCTAATGTTCACAAGAGGGTATCGATTTTTTCGATACCCTCTTTTTTGTTTTGTGTATTTTGTTTTTATCTTTCATGTTCTCAATCCCTTTAAAACCAGTCTGTATGAAAGGAAATATATATATTGTTAGTTTTGTTTCTGTAGTTGTTTTCTGTTTAATATCTATGCAGACTATTGCTCAGATTGATAGTTTGCATTATATACCTCCTATGTGTTCGTTTACCAATTCATCGTCAAATGTAGATGATCATCAGATGGTATTAACAACTTCTGAAACAGGTGCATTTGATGTGACTATAAAGAACAATGATGGTTCTTTTGTCAGGACAGTAAGTCTTTCTAGTTCTAGTCCACAGAAAGTAAGTCTAAATTGGCCTGGTCGAAGGTTGGATTCTCAAGGAGTGATTGGTACATCTCAGCTAAATTCAATTCTGGATACTGAGGGTTTAATTGTTTCTGGTCAAAAGAAATTTTTTGTTAATATCCAGCAGAAGTCTGGTGCTCAGGGTGATTTACTAACTTCGAAAGGTACCACTGGTTTAGGAACGGATTTCTATAGTGGTCATATGTATTCTTCTGTAGGTAGTTATGATAGTCATAATGGCCATTTTATTGGAGCTATGGCAACTGAGAATAATACGAATATTACTTTTAGTAATCCAAATGTGAAATTTGCAGGAAGAACAACTAATACGTTTACAGTTAGTTTGAATAAGGGACAATCAGTTGTAATAGGTGTTAGTATCAACCAAATTAAGAATCAGCAGGGGGGCACCAAAAATTTAAATGTAGTAAATGGTACACATATTACTGCTAATAAACCTATTTCTGTTAGTTCAGGTTCTTGGTGTGCTGCTGGAAAACCAGGAAATAACCCAGGACGTGACGTGGGGTTTGATCAACTAGTACCTTCTGATGTAGTAGGTTCTGAATATATAATTATTAAGGGAGAAGGTAGAACTGGAGGAGCTGACCAAAATGAACGTGCATTAATTGTCGCTACAGAAGCTAATACAACCATAACTTATAAGAACAACACAAAAACCAAAATACTAACAAATGCGGGTGATTATTTTTTCACGAATATTAATGATTTTAGTAACACAACTAATGGCAATTTGTACATAAATTCGGATAAAAATGTATTTGTTTATCAAACTTTGTCAGGTGCAAACAAAAAACAAACAGCTGGCCTTTGTTTTATACCTCCATTAAAATGTACCGCGGATAAAGAGGTTACAATTGCCTTTGCAAATAAATTATCGAGCTTAACAGTTAGTCCTGTTTTAAAGCTGGTCACTCAAACAGGTTCACAGATACAATTAAATGGTGTGAATCTTGGAAACGGATTTAAACAAGCAGTTTCTGGAAATACGTACTGGGAAGCATATAATATTCCCCAAACAGAACTACAAAAAGGTAAATATGGTGGAGGCACAAATTGGATTTTTAAAGTAAGTTCTACAGGAGCATTAAATGCCATGTTGGCTGTTCAAAGTGGAAACGTAGGTGGAGGAGGCTTTTACTCTGGTTTTGGTGATATTCCACAGGTTAATCAAAATCCTGAAATTGCAGAACAGGGCTTATGCGGTGATAATGTCGTATTAACGGCATCTGGCTTTACAAACTACAACTGGTACAAAGATGGTGTTGTTGTTTCAGCTAACGATGATGGCACATTCGAACCTTCTGATCCTGGAAGATATAAGGTGACAGGTTTATCTCCTTGTGGAGGTGCTACAACGGAATCATTTCCTTCAAATGAGATTAGAATCCTCCCATGTTTATCGGTTACATCAACAAATATTACTGTTACAGAAGGTACTGATCTGAATGCTGTATTTAGAGTTGAACTTTCGCATCCTTGGCAGGTTTCTGATAATGTGAATGTGACTTTCGATTATCAAACGAATGCTGGCACTGCAGCAGGTGGGCAAGATTATACACCACAAACGGGAAATGCTAGCATCAATTCAGGATTGGCTTTTATTGATATTAGTGTGCCTATTGCCAACGATATTTTAGATGAAAACAATGAAGAATTCACCTTAACAATTTCAAATGTTGTTGAAGCTGTAGAAAGTATTATTTCTGGAACATGTACTATTCTGGATGATAATGATGCTATGCCTGTAATATCTGTATCTGACCAAAGTTTTAATGAAGATGCAGGCGTTGTATCAATACCAGTTAATTTAAATGTTACAAGTGGAAAGGAGATTACAGTTAATTACACATTAACTGATAATTCTGCAACTCATCCATCAGACTTTGCAGCTGTTTCTTATTCAGGCAGCTTAAGTTTTTCTCCAGGGGAAACAATTAAGAATATATCTTTTACAGTTAACGATGACAACATTTCAGAACCTGGAGGAGACGAACAATTTACGGTAGGATTAAGTGGAATTACAAATGCAAGTAGCGGAAATATTAATGCAAGTATTTCCATTGTTGATAATGATTTGATTCCAACTGTTAGCATCGCTGATGCCAGTGCAGAAGAAGGCTTGGATATTATTTATCAAGCAGTCTTAAGTCATGCCTCTGATGTTGATGTTACTTTTGATTATGCGATATCTCTTACAAATGGCCCAGGAAAGGCGAAACCACAGGACTTTATAAATTATTCAAGTTTCTCGAGTGGAACTGTTACAATTCCAGCAGGAGATTTATCAGCTAATTTTCCGACTTTCACAACGAAAGACGATAATGCTAATGAACAAGCTGAGACTTTTAGTGTGAATTTTTCAGCCATTAGCAACGCTACATTTAATAATACCTCGGCTAATGGAACAATACTGGATAATGAAGGAAATCCTACTTTATCAATTGTAGCTGCTTCTGGAACTGAGGGGGATCCTATAAATTTCACAATATCAGTTAGCCCTATAAGCAGTACAGATATTAATTTTGAATATAGAACGGTAAATGGCACAGCAAGTTCACCTGGAGATTTTACAGGATCAGGGTGGAGTAGTATTACGCTTTTAGCTAATCAAACTAGTGTCAATTTGGGCATAAATTCGATTCAGGATACGGATGAGGAAGGAACTGAAACCTTTACCGTTGAGATTAGAGAATCATTACCTAAAGTAGAAATTGCAACGGGCTTAGATGTAGCTATTGGGACAATACTGGACGATGATGATACGCCTGATGCCAGAGCTGATTCTTATACAGTCGACGAGGATAATATGTTATCGGACAATGTTATGACCAATGATTTAGGTTTAGGTGACCCACCTGTACTTGTTCATTCAAATACCAATCCAGTAAATGGGAGTCTGGTGATAAATCCTAATGGAACTTTTACGTATACACCAACTTCACAATTTAACGGTGCAGATTCATTTCAATATACGATTCGAGATGTAGACGGTGATGAATCAACGGCAACGGTTAATATTACGGTGAATCCTATCAATGATTTACCTGTTGCAAATAATGATACTTATACCATACCAGAAGATACTCAACTGAATGATGATGTGACGAGTAATGATCAAAATTTATTTGATCTCTCAATATCTGTTACTTTGGTAAGTAATGTGAATAATGGTAGCCTTGCATTAAATACGGATGGTACATTTACATATACGCCCAATTCAGAATATTTTGGAGAGGATAATTTTACTTACAGATTAACGGATGGAAATGGTGATGTTGTGACTGCGAGCGTAAGCATAACGGTTCAATTTAATAATGATGGCGCACCAGTGGCAGTAAATGATAATACTTCCACAAATGAAGATACACCCGTCGTAATTGATGTATTGAGTAATGATACTGATGTGGATGGTAATCAGACCATTGATAAAGCAACTGTTTTGATTAAAACCAGTCCAGTTAATGGTTCAATTACCGATCAAGACTTTGCAACAGGAGAAGTAACTTATACACCCAATTTAAATTATACAGGATCGGATAGTTTTACCTATACGATTAAGGATGAATCAGGAGCTGAATCAAACATTGCTACAGTTTCCATTAATGTAACCGTTGATAATGATCCACCTGTGGCTATTTGTAAAAGTGGAGTTATTATTAGTTTGGATGCTTCGGGTAATTATACTCTTGATCCTACCGAGATTGATAATGGTTCGAACGATGATAGTGATGGTGGAACTGTAACACTTGCTGTGTCTCCTAGTAACTTCGATTGTTCTGATAAAGGAAGTGTTTTGGTAACATTAACAGTAACTGATGAGGATTTATCGAGTACAAGTTGTTCAACAAATATTACTGTCGTTGATAATAGTTCTCCAAGCATAAAAACAACTCAGGCTAATATTAATGTATTCGCTGACGTTGGAACTTGTGGTGCGATTGTTAATTATACAGGTCCTGTTTTTACGGATAATTGTGATGGAGATCAAAATGGAACTTTAATTGCTGGTTCATCAAGTGGTTCGAATTTTGCAGTTGGGACTACTACTGTTACATATGAATATACCGATGCTTCTGGAAATGGCCCTGTACAATCAAGTTTTACCGTTACGGTAACTGATAATCAGAATCCCGTATTCGGCAATACAAATGATCGTAACTTGAGTCCTAATCATTCAGGATGCGAATATTTGGTCAGTGGAACTGGTTTTGATGTCACAGCGACTGATAATTGTGGGATCTTATCTTTTTCTCATGACTATGATGGAGGAGGAACAAGTTTAAATGGTAAAAGTTTTCCTCTAGGGATGACCGAAGTAACCTGGAGTGCTGAAGATATCCATGGAAATACATTTACTAAGATTGTACAAATTACAATTAGTACTGATTTATCAGTTTCATTAAGTGGTCCTGCAGGAAATAAAATTTGTAGTGGTTTGAATGCTGTTTTTACAGCAAATGCTTCTGGAGGAAGTGCTGGCTATCAATACAAATTCTTTGTAAATAATGTGGAAATAACAGCTGGTGTTTCGGGAAATACTTTTACAATATCAAACCTTATAGATGGAGATACGGTAAAGGTGAGAGTTATTGATAATAATACTTGTAGTGCTGAAAGTAGTGATATAGTTATGACTATTTATCAAATGCCAATCCCTATCGGTATATTCTTTTTAGATTAGTATATATAGTCACATCTAATTAAGCGATCAGTAAGATGTTTCTTTCTTTGGAATTTCAATTAACTTTGTGGCCTAACAGGTCGAATTGTACCTGATTTGATTTATACTTTTAGAAGGAAACAGATGACTTGGGAAAGAGAAATATTCAATATAAAAACGGAGGATAAATTTGTTGAAATTGCTCTAGAAATTTTCCGATTTCAGGCTATCAACAATCCTGTTTACGCTCAATATATTAGTTTGTTGAATGTTGATGAGAATGCTGTGGACAGTCTGGAAAAAATACCATTCTTACCTATTGAATTTTTTAAATCTCATAAGGTTGTTTCAACAACAGAGGAGGCTAAGGCTATTTTTACCAGTAGTGGAACGAGCGGAAACCTAACTTCCCACCACTATGTTCCCGATTTAGGGATCTATGAAGATAGTTTTACAAAAGGATTTGAGGCCTTTTACGGACCAGTAAAAGATTATTGTATTCTTGCCTTATTACCATCTTATCTTGAGCGTGAGGGCTCTTCTCTAATCTATATGATGGAGAAATTGATTAAGGATAGTGGACATCCTAAATCAGGTTTTTATTTGAATAATCATGATGAGTTGATTGCTAACTTAGAGGAGCTGAAAACTCAGGGAGAAAAGGTATTACTATTAGGTGTCAGTTTCGCATTACTTGAACTTGCTGAAAACCATCAGCTTGATTTAGCTGACGTAGTTGTGATGGAAACAGGCGGGATGAAAGGTCGCCGTAAGGAACTGACTCGAGAAGAATTACATGCTATTTTTACATCCAAACTTGGCGTTAAAAAGGTCCATTCGGAATATGGCATGACTGAACTCCTATCACAAGGCTACAGCAAAGGAGATAGTCTTTTTGAAACACCAGCCTGGATGAAAATCATGATCCGTGATGCCTATGATCCTTTTTCTTATGAAAAGATTGGCAGAAGTGGAGGCGTTAATGTGATCGATTTGGCGAATCTTAATTCATGCTCTTTTATTGAGACTCAAGACTTAGGCAAAATTCACTCTGATGGCAAATTTGAAATCCTTGGTCGATTTGATAACTCTGATATCCGGGGGTGTAATCTTTTGGTGAGTGATTAATTGATATTGACAGAAAAAAAGGTCCGAAGTAAAAACCTCGAACCTTTCATATGTTTTAAATTCAGTATGGTTTATAATCCCAACTTCGCTTTTAGTTCTGCAGGAATCGCATCCTTGTGAACCATGATAGCAACAGTCTTAAGACGTACATATGACTCGCTCATATTTAAGTAGCCACCCATTTTATTTGAGGTTTTTGCCCATGAGTTTTTAGTCTTATAGTAACGTGTGCCATTCTGATCTTTTACGATACCAGTTAAATGCATCAAGTGATCATCAGTTGTTTGATAATTCTCAAATGTAGTTTGTCTCAATGCCTGATCAACTTCTTTCTCAGATCCAGGCTTGTCGAAGGTGTATAAAGAAGCCTTCTTTTCCTTTGCTGACATAGCAGTCCATTTCTCCATATCTGAGTTAGACATATCTTTGGTATTAGCAACTGGAAGAATAGCCACTCCATTACGATGAGAGAATCCTTTTTCACTTACATCACCATCCCAGCAAACAGAATAACCATTTGTAAGAGCATTATCCATTACCTCCATTAGCTCATCAATAGGAAGATTGTAATACAAATCGTGTGACCAGTTATCTGGGATTTCAAGATTGAATTCCTTGTAATATGGATGATGAGAATAAGATGTTAATTCAATATAATCATTAGGATTAAAACCTGTTTGATTCATATAATCAACAGGAGAAATGGCCTGTCCATTAGACTCGAATTTTTCAGGAGCAGCTCCCATGTACGTGTCAATAACTCCATTTACCGATTTCTTCCAAACTGGTGTTATTGTGCGGTTAGGATTTTTCACAATTTGATCCAACATGGCTTTGGTTGACTTCACCATCTCTTTGTGAATATGAAATTCGCCCTGATATTCGTTTCCTGAATAAGCTGTTTCGGGTACAAAACCGAATTCTTTTACCACGTTTAATACATCGTGAGCCTGACCACCTTCGCTGTAGTTGCCTTTTCCATGAAGACGGAAATAGCGTAAGGCCTTTTGAGAATAGGCGTGACGTACAGTAAACATTTCTGATAAATCGATATTTCCTGCTCCTAAACGTATCAATTCCGTTTCTAAAAATGAAGTTGTTGCAAATGCCCAACAAGTTCCTGTACTTTCTTGATTTCGGACCTCTGTAGTAGGAACATTAGCAACAGAAGTGAATTTGAAGCCTTCTGGTTTTGCTGTTTTTTTCTTTTTTGCGAATGCTTGTCCTTGAACACAAAGTGTCAGAGAAAGAGCAATTACGCTTAGTTGTTTAAAATTCATGATTGTTGTATTATGGTTGTGTTTTTAAATTCTGCGAAAGATATTAAGTTTCCTCAATTTATAAGCTGCTAAAAATCATTTTGAAGTTTTTTCGGCAATTTTGATACAATCAAATCATAGGAATCATCTATCCACTCTTTTAACAGATCGTCAGATATACTTCCATCAATATCAACTGTATTCCAGTGTTTCTTATTCATATGCCAACCAGGTAACACAGAGCTAAATTGTTCTCTCAATTCAATGGCTTTTTCAGGATCGCATTTCACATTCATACTCAGGTCTTTATTTATGTTGGTGAGCAAGAACATTTTATTCATCACCTTAAAAACAAGGACCTCTTCGTCGAAAGGGAAACTCTCTGTAACGAATTTTTTAGAGATACAGTATTCTCTTAGTTCTTCAATATTCATAGTATTCAATTAGTGATTATTAATCGATAATTATCAATTAATCCAATGGTGCTATAAAAGCATCTTCGATATGTTCGATGTCAAATTTTTCATTTCGTTTAATAACAGATATGACATCAAAACGAACTTCCATCTCAATCTCCTTAAGATCAACGTAGGCTTGAGTAGCTCGACAAAGAAACTTGATTTTTGGTAAAGTAATAGCATCTGATGGATGTTCAAAAAAGTCGGTTGATCGGGATTTTACTTCCACGATAACCAGGTATTCTCCATCAGTTGCAATAATATCCAATTCCTTTTTCTGATAAATCCAGTTACGATCGAGAATTTTATAGCCAAGACTTAGCATGTGCTTAGTGGCTAAATCTTCACCTAATTTTCCTAAATCATTATGATCTGCCATGATTTTCTATTTTTCACGCAACCCCGAATTATCGGGGCTAAGTATTAATTTTTCCAACTCACCTTAACCTCTTTTTCGTTCACATTAAGTTCTACTTTCTTTCCCAATGGTAAAGGCCAGTTTTCATCTATATGGCCTGCAGGGAAATTAAATATCACAGGATAATCGTAATCTTTTATTGCATCCTGAATGATTTCATAGGCCGTTTTACCAAAGGATGTTTCTCCATCTTTCATATCGCTCATACCACCAATAATAAGACCTTCGAGGTGTGCTAATTTCCCACTTAATTTGAGATTAAGCATTAATCGATCCAGGTGATATAAATCTTCGTTTAAATCTTCGATAAAAAGAATTTTACCATGCATATTGAGTTCATGATCCGTAGCATTTAAACTACAAATAATTGAAAGGTTTCCCCCTACGAGTTCAGCTCTGCAAGATCCTGTTCGGTTAAGTTGATGACTTTGTATTTGATAATTGGTCAACTTGCCTTCTAAGTAATTGACTAATTTTTGAAGAGATGATGAATCAGCTATATTTTCAGTGAAATTAATCGGCATAGTGGCATGTAAACTACCAAAATGAAGATGATTTAATCTGGAATGAAAAATGGTAATATCACTAAAACCAATCATAAGTTTTGGATGCCTTTCAAAACCATCGAAAGTTAGCTTGTCAATAATACGAATGCTTCCATATCCACCACGAGCGCATATAATCGCCTTGATTTCTTCATGGTCGAGCATGAACTGAAAGTCAGAAGCTCTGTCTTCATCAGTTCCAGCAAAAATGTGATGTTCATCATAAACATGTTTGCCTAAAACCACTTCGTAACCTAATGATTCGAGTACAGTTTTAGCAATATTAATTTTTTGAGGATCAATTTTTCCCGCAGGAGTAACTAGACCAATTTTATCTCCTTTATTTAATAAGGCAGGTTGAAACATATTTTAAGGTGTTTGAAATGCAATATTTTGACTTAAAGACTCTTATAGTTAAAGAATTTTACTTCTAAATTAACCCCAAATTAGCAATAATATCCTGAAAAGTAATATGAAGAATCCCGAATCATTTCAAAACTAAATGCTTGAAATTGTGAATTCTATTTTATCTTTGCGCTTTCGGGACTAATTCATTAATTGGCAACCCGTAAATAGTTTCATTATTAATACTTAAGGTCTTTATAAAGTTCCAGGAGACAAATTGATCTCTCTTGATGAACAAAGGTCTTTTAAAACCTCTATTTTCAGATGACAAAATTTAACAGAACACTTGTTACTACAGCTCTTCCTTATGCGAATGGGCCAGTACATATTGGGCATTTAGCGGGCGTATACGTTCCTGCTGATATTTATGTGCGTTATATGCGTATGAAAGGTGAGGATGTGTTATTAATTGGTGGTTCAGACGAACACGGTGTACCTATTACCATTAAGGCAAAAAAAGAAGGTATTACGCCACAGGATGTGGTTGATAAATACCATAATATTATAAAAGACTCTTTCGAGAAATTCGGAATTTCATTTGATGTTTATTCTAGAACAAGTTCGAAAACTCATCATGAAACGGCATCCGAGTTTTTCAAAACCTTGAATGATAGAGGTGAATTTATTGAAAAATCATCGGAGCAATTCTACGATGCTGATGCCAATCAGTTTTTAGCTGACCGTTACATTACAGGTACTTGTCCTCATTGTAAAAATGAGAAAGCTTATGGTGATCAGTGTGAGGCCTGCGGTACTTCGTTAAATGCGACTGACTTAATTGATGCTCGTTCGGCGATTACAGGAAATAAACCAGAATTGAAAGAAACCAAGCACTGGTACTTACCTCTTGATAAATATGAGCCTTATTTAAAAGAATGGATTCTTGAGGAGCATAAAGAATGGAAACCAAATGTTTACGGACAGTGTAAATCTTGGTTAGACAATGGTCTTCACCCAAGAGCGGTAACCCGTGATTTAAACTGGGGTGTACCTGTTCCTGTTGAGGGAGCTGACGGTAAAGTACTTTACGTTTGGTTCGATGCACCTATCGGTTATATTTCAGCAACGAAGGAACATACACCTGATTGGGAAAAATATTGGAAAGCTGAAGATTCAAGAATGGTTCACTTTATCGGTAAGGATAATATTGTATTCCACTGTATTATTTTCCCTGCTATGCTTAAGGCTGAAGGTTCTTATATCTTACCAGATAACGTACCATCAAACGAATTCCTAAACCTTGAAGGCGACAAGATCTCTACTTCTCGTAACTGGGCAGTTTGGTTGCACGAGTATCTTGAGGAATTCCCAGAGAAGCAAGATGTATTGCGTTATGTGTTAACAGCAAATGCACCTGAAACTAAGGATAATGATTTCACATGGAAAGACTTCCAGGCTCGTAATAACAATGAGTTGGTGGCTATCTTTGGAAACTTTGTGAATCGTGCTCTTGTCTTGACTCACAAATATTTTGGAGGCTTAGTCCCTGAAGCTGGTGAATTGACTGATTTTGATAAAGAAACTTTAGCTCAAATTCCTGTTCTTAAGGCAGAGGTTGAGAAGAATCTTGAAACATATCATTTCCGTGAAGCGCTTAAAGTGGCTATGAACTTGGCTCGATTGGGTAATAAATACTTAGCTGACACTGAGCCTTGGAAAGTGATTAAGACTGATGAGGCACGTGTTAAGACGATTTTAAATATATCTCTTCAAATTTCAGCAAACCTATCGACTTTGATGGAGCCATTCTTGCCATTTACGGCTGAGAAGTTACGTGGTTTCTTAAATATCGATCGTATTGAGTGGGAAGATATTAATGAGCAAGTTATTGCTACTGGTCACCAAATTAATAAACCAGAATTATTATTCGAGAAAATTGAAGATGCAACAATTCAAGCTCAGGTTGACAAGCTAGAGGCGACTAAGGTGGCTAATGAACTTGAAAATAGAGTTGCGACTCCAGTTAAGGAGAACATCAACTTCGACGATTTCATGAAAATGGACGTTCGTGTTGGTACCATTACAGAAGCTGAAAAAGTAGCTAAGACTAAAAAGCTATTAAAACTGACTGTTGATACTGGAATTGACACAAGAACTATTGTTTCAGGTATTGCAGAGCACTACAAGCCAGAAGAAATTATTGGCAAACAGGTAAGTGTTTTGATGAATCTTGAACCAAGAAAACTAAAAGGAATCGAATCTCAGGGTATGGTTCTTATGGCTGAAGATGCTGATGGTAAATTGGCATTTGTTTCGCCAGAGCAAGCAGTAGCTGCTGGTTCAGAAGTTCGATAAGCATATAAGTTTAAAATATATAGCCTCAATCGTTATAAGACGATTGGGGCTTTTTTTTGCTTGAAATTCCCGTACACCATACTAAACAAAACGAAATATTTATGTATGTTTGGTGTCTACAAAAATTAATTGAAATTTAAACGAAACATTATGACCACATTTTTGGGAGTTATAGCCTTGCTCGTAGGTGTAGTAGCATTGATTATATCAAAATTAGAGAAGAAATCAGGTAGTGGCGAGTGGATGAATCATATTACTCATGTACATGGTTTATCTCTTATTGTGATTGGAATTATTTTGAGTTTGATGAGCTCCATGTTCTTTTTTGCTGATAGAGGATTTAACTACCTTTTAGTTTCACCAACGGGAAAAATGAGTGCTGTGATGGAACAAGGTATCAAATGGAGAGGTTTTGCTAAGATTGATAAATGGCAGAAGTTTATTGATGTAAAAGTAGTTGGTAAAGGCATTGAAATTGATGAGGATGAAGTAGAAGGTATTATGAAACCGATTCCTTTACGTTTTATCGATCAGGTTACATCTATGGGATTTGTTTCGACACGTTTTGAAATGCCTAGAGATTCAGAGAGTTTTATAAACTTAGCCGTTAAGTTTAGAACCATGAGTAACTTGGTGAATAATACGATTGTACCAACAGTAAAAGAGCAATTGGTCAATACAGCTTATATGTTTGCTGCTCAGGATTATATTTCGGGAGAAGCTCAGAATTTTAGACAGGTATTCGAAGAGCAACTAAAGGGTGGTGCTTTTGCGGTTGAGAAAATTGAAAGAAGAGATACGGTTTATGCCGATATTCAATCTGAAGATCGTCGAATTAAAGAAATTCAAACATCTTATGAGGTGAATAAAGTATTGGTTAATGGTATTCCTAAACGTATTCCTCATGAACTTAAGGAGAATAATATTATTGTTTCTCAAGTGATTGTGGATAATATTGAATTAGAGAAAACATTTAAGCAGAGACTTGAGGCGCAACGTGATGAGTCAGCTAAGCGCCAATTGGAACAGCAAAAAGTTGAAACCGCAAAGGATGCACAACAGCGTATTATTGCAGAAGGTGAGCGTGATAAAGCTGCCGAACGTGTTGCACAGGAAAAAGAACAGGTGAAAGCACTTATTGCGATTGAAACGAAATTAAAGCAAGAAGAAACCAACAAGAAATTGGCAAAAATAGCTCTTGAAACAGAGAAATTAATTGCTCTTAAAGTAAAGGTTACTGCTGATGCTGATGCTTACGAAATTTCGAAAAAAGTAAAAGCCGGTATTACACCAGAGGTGAAGCTTCAGATGGAACTGAACCGTGACATTAAGGTTGCTGCTGAAATTGCCAAGATTAAATTCCCGGAAACAATGATTATCACTTCTGATAAAAAGGGAGGAACGCCACTTGAAAGTTTAATTGGTGCAGCTATGGCTAAACAATTGCAAACAAGTAAGAAATAAAATACTCTATTATAATAACAGAAAAGCACCTTCGATTTTGAAGGTGCTTTTTTATTAGATCTATATAGATCTTAATAATTATCTCGTCATCTCAACTTTAGCAGTTGGATTTTGATTTTTGTTTCTTTCATCAACAGCAGTAACAAGCTTGTTTGCTAATTCAGCGAAAGCCATACCGGTAACTGAATCTTCGTTTAGAGCTGCAGGTGCACCATTGTCACCACCCTCACGAATACTCTGAACAATTGGAATCTGACCCAATAAGTTGATGTTTTTCTCTTCAGCTAGTTTTTTACAACCATCCTTACCGAAAATGTAATATTTGTTGTCTGGTAACTCAGCTGGTGTAAACCAAGCCATGTTTTCAACCAAACCTAAAATAGGTACATTAACACCAGCGCCTTCGAACATATTGATCCCTTTAACGGCATCAGCTAAAGCCACATCCTGAGGTGTACTTACTACAATAGCACCAGTTACAGGAACTGTTTGTACAAGTGTAAGGTGAATGTCAGATGTTCCAGGAGGAAGGTCGATTAAAACGAAATCAAGCTCGCCCCAGTTTCCTTCTTCAATCATTTGCTTAAGTGCATTCGAAGCCATAGGACCTCTCCATACAGTTGCCTGTGCAGGATCAACAAAGAAACCGATAGATAGCATCTTCACACCATATCGCTCGTGTGGCTCAATTCTATCCTTACCATCAATTTGAGTTAGTTTTGGACTTGCATTTTCAGAACCAAACATCTTAGGTACCGAAGGACCATAAATATCAGCATCGATAAGACCAACTTTCTTACCAGCCTTAGCTAAAGCAACAGCTAGATTGGATGAGATAGTTGATTTACCAACACCACCTTTACCAGAAGCTACAGCAATAATATTAGTTACATGAGGCAATACCGAAGGGGCTTCCACGACGTGAACAGCTTTAACCTTAATATTTCCTTTGATTTCGGCATCCTTATCTACAAAACGCAAAACATTTGTAACACAGGCCTTTTTTAAAGGAACGATATTAGGATCATCAGATTTTTGAAAAACAAGGTCGAATGCAATTTTTTTGCCTTCAATCTTCATATTACGAACCATATCTAGGCTAATAATATCTTGATCGCTACCAGGATACTTTACAAGTTTTAAAGCATCGGTAACTTGTTTGTTTGTATATGACATGATATAGATTAATTGTGTAAATGAGTTAAAAAGTGAATGGGTGATAAACAAGATCTGTAAGCTTATTCCCAGATAAAAGAACGCTCATTAACTAATTGACTCTTTAATTATTTAACTGTCAGCAAAGATATACATTTAGATTGATTTTAAATAAAATCTTCGGGGAGTTCCTTCATGGGATCCCAAAAATGTTTCTCAAAATCCTGAACCTGATCATCAATCACGACAATGCCTTCGTTTTCGAGTAGCTGTTGCATAATATCCTCACCTGGAAAATGATGCTTACCGGATAACATACCTATTCGGTTTACTACTCGGTGCGCAGGAACATATTCTTCACTTGTGTGAGACTTATTCATAGCCCAACCCACAAGTCGGGAGCCACGAGGAGAGCCAACAAATTTGGCTATAGTGCCATAATTACTTACTCTTCCAGCAGGAATCTCTTGAACCACTTTAAATATGCGTGTGTAAATATCTGACATGAGATAAACCTTAATTTCGAGAATTAATCCTTCTTTTTATGCTGCTCTTGTGTTGGTTGCTTGCGTCTGTCACGACCAAAACTACGGTACTCATCTAGTTCAAGCTCAACGTCTGGTTCAACAAATTCAGTTTTACCTTCCAATAAGAATTGTATGTATTTGATTGGAATACCTTTGCTTAGGAATTGTGCTTCGTAATAGGTTTTGATGCCTAAGATGTCATTCGCGTGCTCAGAATTGTACAAATCATCCGTATCAGTAATTACTTTCAGATTATTTTCCTGAATCATATAACGCGTATAGTGATACAAAAACTGACTATCAGATTTCATATGTATGATACCACTGTTATCCATCAAATCGCTATAAAGCTGTATGAAACGAGTTCCCGTAAGGCGTTTAGTTACCTTTTTCATTTGAGGATCAGCAAAAGTAATCCAGATTTCAGAGATTTCACCACTGGCAAAAACAGAACGTAAAAGTTCAACTTTTGTACGAACAAAGGCAACATTTTTTAAGCCTTCTTCATTGGCTATTGTTGCACCTTGCCACAATCGAGCACCTTTTATATCGACACCAATAAAATTCTTGTCAGGAAAACGCTGAGCTAAACCTACTGTGTATTCGCCTTTACCACATCCAACTTCCAGAACAATAGGGTTATCATTTTTGAAATACTCCTTGTTCCATTTACCTTTAAGCCTGAATTCCTTATTCCAAACATCTTCGTGTGAGGGTTGAAGAACATTCTCAAAAGTTTCTACCTCTGCAAAACGCTTTAATTTATTCTTTGCCACTTTATATGTAATGTATTAGTAAGCTAGTAATCAATTTACTAGTTAATGATCTTATTATGAGTGTTTATTTATTTGCTTTGTCAATCTTTAAACCAATATTTACAATCCCAGGTAAATTGTCATCCCTCATTCCTTGAACCATTTCGAAGGTGTAAAGGCCAGGTTTTGTAAACTGGATTGCAGGCTTATATAGAACTTGCAGGTCGAATATATTTCCAAAACCACTTCCGTACCATTCACCGGTATCACTTGCCAGGTGACATTCAAATTTGTCTTCGCTTTGTATACCATCAGGATTAATTTGCTTGACAAATAACCAGAGATTACTATAAGGATATTTACCCGTATTTCTGATGTTTAAATGCATATTGTGAAGCTGGATGGAATCTGTTATTTCCACTTCGAATCGAGCAATATGTTCTTTGTTCCATTCATGATTGGGTATATCAATATAGCTCTCGAAAACAGGACTTTTTTGGCAAGCACCTGTAATAAGTATGAGAGCTAAGCTTATAAAAATTAAGTGTTTAGATTTCAGCTTCATTGATTCTTTAATCTTTTAATTTTCGTTCAGAATATTTACCTAAGTGATAAGCTATTAGAATAGGTATAAGCCCTAATCCGATATATTTTTCAATTAAATTAAATTCGATTAATGCAATTAAAAAAAGTGCCGAAACAACTATGAAAATCATATCAAACCATTCTTTACTGATCTTCATAATAATTAAGGATTCATCGGTATATTAATATCTTAAATGCAATAAAGTATTGAGTTGAGAATGTTTTGTCTCAGTTCTCAATACTTTATAATTTTTTATTTCGGAGAAAACTTAATCTTTCGATTTATTGACTTTACGTGGCTTTCTACGGAATTTACGTTTAGGACGAGGTTTCTTAGGAGTTTCAGCCTTATCGAAACGATTAAGACTATCCTGCCCAACGACATTTTCGTAATCCAATGCTTTACGGGCAATCTCTTCTTTTTTGCTTACCAGCTCGTTTACCTTAGTTCCCTTTTTATTTAAACGAATAATTTCTTTCACTCTATCGATAGGAATCTGAACCATATTTACGGCATAATTCTTATCGAAACTGTACCACATTAAACGTTTGAAAATATCCGTTTTTTGATGGTAAGCAGTACCGTCCTTACATTCCAATGGAATATTTGTTGCAGGAAAATCTTTACGTGCATCAATGTAAACATCCATTTCGTAATTCAGGCAACACTTTAGTTTACCACATTGGCCAGCTAGCTTTTGAGGATTCAAAGATATCTCCTGATAACGAGCAGCGTTAGTTGTTACGGATACAAAATTTGTAATCCAGGTTGAGCAGCAAAGCTCTCTTCCGCAGGGACCAATTCCACCAATACGTCCTGCCTCCTGACGTGCTCCAATCTGGCGCATTTCAATTCGAATTCTAAATTCTTCGGCTAAAACTTTTATCAGTTGACGGAAATCAACACGTTCATCAGCGATATAATAGAAAATAGCTTTGGTTTTATCACCCTGGTATTCAACATCACCAATTTTCATATTCAACTTTAGATCAGCTGAAATTTGGCGAGCCTTAATCATGGTTTTATGCTCAAGAGCGATGGCTTCGTGCCATTTTTCTATATCAACAGGTTTGGCTATGCGGTATACTTTTTTGGCCTCGTAGGTTTTAGGATCGAGCTTCTGTCTTTTCATCTGCTCTACTACTAAATCACCAGTTAGTGAAACAATACCAATATCATGTCCGGGAGATGCTTCAACAGCAATTATATCGCCACGCTTAAGTCTTATTTTATTGTTGTTTGAATAAAAACCTTTACGTGTATTCTTAAATTTAACTTCTATAATATCGGGACATAATGTACTTTCAGGAACGTCACCTAACCAGTCGTAAACATCAAGTTTACCTGCCAAAAGTCGGTGGTCTGATTTACCTTTTGAGCAACCTCCACATTTTCCTTTTGGTTCCTTTTCTTCTATCATATGTGTATATATTGAGTGCAGAAACTCATTAGAGTACAGTGTTTTGTACTGCAATGGCTTGCGTCATCTTTGTATTGTGTTCGAAAAACTGTCGAACTGAAAATTCTACAATCGTGTCTGCAAAATTAGCTAATAAAATGGTACATCTGTCAGATATACTGAGAGTCTATACCAAAAATAACCCCTAAAGTTAATTAATTTTTTAAAGGACTGCAGAATCAGGAAAAATATATGGAAAAAGAACTTTGTATTATGATGATTATCTGAATGAAAGAACTGTCTGTGGCCTTAGAATACCTGCTGTTTGACTAAATAGTCTTTTTATTATTATAAGGTTCTTATGGACGTAACAATTTAACCCAGCGCAGACTTAAATCAAGGAAAATTATTTTTGCGTTACCATTTCGTTCTATATCGTTATAAGCTTTGGTTAGCTCATCAGCAATGGCCCAAACATTATCTTCGTTGATGAAAGGAGAGAAACGTTGAGAAAAATTCATTTCCTCCCCATTTAGAAAAACCATTTCCTCTTGCTTTAGGTTTAGAATAAAGTTCTCACGTATCATTCTCAAGCAATATTGAAGAAAACTTTTTTGTCTTTCACGTCCAATCCCACTTATTTCTTCAGCCCAGGTCATCAATTCAAGAACGTTACGAGCATAACATATGCGCATGATGCTTACGAAACGCTCGAAGTTGAAGGCATTTTCGTCAGAATTTTTGATTAGGATTCGTGCTTTTCGGTAACTCCCTTCAGCTAGTCGAACCAGATTATTTAATTCTGTTTCCGAAAGATTGTATTCCGATTTTAAAGTCTGGCTAAGAGCATCTTTCTCTATTCTGGGAATATTCATTACCTGTGCTCTGGAGCGTATGGTCTGAAGAATTCGGTTAGGCTCCTCAGAAACCAGAAAGAATATGGTTTTAGTTGGTGGCTCCTCAATTAATTTAAGCAGTTTATTGGCGCATGATGCATGCATTTTTTCAGGCAGCCAAATAATCATGATTTTATAATCCGACTCATAAGTTTTAAGACTCAGTTTCTTTAGAATCTCGTTGCTTTCGTTGGAATAAATCATCCCTTGTGCGTTTTCTACGCCTAAGCCAGCATACCAATCATTAAGATCGAAATAAGGATTGCTCAATACCTGCTTTCTCCAGTTATCGATATAGGTATCACTAACTGGATTACTAGCGCCTTTACCTTTTACAACGGGAAAGACAAAGTGAAGGTCAGGATGAACGAGTTTTTGATATTTCTTGCAAGATGCACATTGCCCACATGAATCATCGGCTTGTTTATTTTGGCACGAGACGTATTGAGCAAAAGCAATAGCCAGAGCTAATTTCCCAACACCCTTTTCACCAACAATAAGTTGCGCATGACTCACTCTATTATCCTTAACCGTTTGAATAAAGCGAGACTTCGTAGCCTTCTGTCCAATTATATCTTTAAACTGCATGTTTTTTAGTTTGAATCGTTAAGCCAGTGATCATGACATTTTCAAATAGATATCAAAGGTAAAAAAAATAGAGTTTTTCTGATATGTTTTTTTCGTGATAGATCTGCATTCGCTGGTTCATTGTTTTTTAAGTAAAAGGAAAAACAAAAGGCCGAACACAATGCTCGACCTTTGTTTCAATATATGAGGGGTTAGGGTTATTTCATACCACCAGTAAGCATATCCTTTATGCCACCTATTGAGCTTAATACACCTGTTGCTTCGTATGGTAAATAGATAACCTTATTATCTTTTCCACTTACCATTTCTTTAAGTGTATCAATATAACGAACAGCAATCAGGTAATTAGCTGGATCTCCACCTTCCTGGCTGATTGCGTCAGTAATTCTTTGGATAGCCTCTGCCTCAGCAGTTGCTTTTTTAATTCTTGCTTGTGCCTCTCCTTCAGCTCTTAGAATTTTTGATTGCTTTTGACCTTCGGCCTTATTAATCTCAGATTCTTTAATCCCTTCAGCTTCAAGAATACTGGCTCTTTTCATCCCTTCAGCTTCAAGAATGGCTGCACGACGATCACGTTCAGCACGCATCTGTTTTTCCATTGCAGCAATAATATCCTGAGGAGGGTTAATGTCTTGTAATTCCACACGGTTTACTTTTACACCCCACTTGTTGGTTGCATCGTCAAGAATTCCTCTAAGTTTTGTGTTTATCGTATCACGAGAGGTTAGTGTTTGATCTAGCTCCAATTCTCCAATCACGTTTCTCAGCGTTGTTTGAGTCAACTTTTCTATGGCATCAGGTAAGTTTTCAATTTCATAAATTGACTTAACAGGATCCATAATCTGAAAGTATAATAAGGCATTGATTTGAACACCTACATTATCTTTAGTGATCACATTTTGTTTTGGGAAATCATAAACGGTTTCTCTTAAATCGATGCGCGCTTTATTTTTGAACATGACCACTTTTTGGCCATTAAAATCTTCTTTTACGTAGCGCCAAACGATATCTCTTGTCTGATCGAAAATAGGAATAATAATATTAATACCCGATTGAAGAGTTTTGTGGTATTTACCTAATCGTTCAATAATAATTGTCTCAGATTGACGAACAATCTTTAGGCCTGAAGCCAAGAAAATGATAACCAAAAGAGCAATTGCTCCGGCTAGAATTAATCCTCCCATTAAATTTCTTATTTTACAGTTAATACAATACTATCATAACTCACTATGGTAACAATTTGCCCCTTTGAAATTGCTTTCCCATCAAAAGAAACCGCTTTCCAGTTATCACCGTCAACTTCCACACGCCCCAGTAGTTTGTTTGGGTCTATAATTTCAACAACGGTTGCTTTTTTACCCAATAGAGCGTCAGCATTTGTTGAGACATAGTCTTTGGCTTTAAAAATGAACTTCTTTGCAAAGGGTCGGATGAAGATGAGATTCAGTAAAGTAAATCCAGCAAAAAGTAAAAGTTGCTGTGTGACATTTAAGCCTAAATAAGCACCAACCCCAGTTACTAATGCTCCTACACCTATACAGACAGCAATAAAGCTTGTCATGAATATTTCTATTATAAAAAGAAGTACTGCTGCTAGTAACCAAATATGCCAAATCTCAAATTCCATAGTGCAAATCTTTATTTATATGTAAATTTATATTATACAGTTTGGATAAACTACTGTCAAATCTGTCAAGTTTTAGCGACAGGGTATTAATTCTTGTTTTACGGGTGGTTTTAAACTTAAAAGTAGGTTGAAGTATAGGGTTTAATAATTCATTTTCACTTTTTGTTTTGGATCTGCTTTTAAATAATAGAATTGGTCTTTGATGTTTATTAAAATCCAATTTCAAGAATTCTTGTTTTAACTAATTTGATAGACTGATGATGTCGATTCAGGTCGAATGTTTAAAATTTTGCTTCTTGTTGAATAGGCTTATTTTTATCAAAATTAATTCTAAATAATTTTTAGAGATAGAGGATTTTATTTAGGTTTGCTAATTAAAAGACCTTCGAGTCTGTTATTGATTTAAAAGAGCAAAACAATATATGAATCCCTATACAAACAAAGAACACGAAGAACTTAGACTGAGAGTCAGAGAATTTGCAGAAACTGAAGTGAAAACTTTGGCGGCAGAATTGGACGAGAAAGAAGAATTTAGTTCACATTTGACCCAAAGAATGGGAGAATTGGGACTTTTTGGCATTTATCTGCCAAAGGAATACGGTGGACAAGGCAAGGATTATTTGTCACTACTAATTGCAGTTGAGGAAATGGCCCGTGTTGATGCTTCTCAAGCTTCGACTCTAGCAGCACATAATTCATTAGGTATTGGTCCAATTTATTATTTTGGAACAGAAGATCAGAAAAATAAATATCTGCCTCAATTGTGTACCGGAAAACATGTTTGGGCATTCGGTTTAACTGAAGAAAATGCCGGATCCGACTCGAGAGGGACTCAAACTAAGGCTGAATTAATCAATGAAAATTGGCTAATAAATGGATCTAAGAAATTTATTTCCAACGGATCTTCAGAATCTTCACTCGGTGTTACCCTTCAGGTAATCACCGATGAGGAAGATGGTAAAAAGGAATTATCTGTTATCTTAGTTGATCGGAATACAGGTGGATTTAAGGCACATCCTATGAAAGGTAAGATGATGTGGCGAGCTTCTGATACAGCTGATTTGACTTTTGAAAATAGTCAAGTACCTAAAGAAAATCTTTTAGGTGAGCTGGGACAAGGGGCTAATATTATGCTAAAAACACTTGATTCCGGACGCTTAACCATTGCAGCAATGGCACTGGGGTTAGCACAAGGGGCTTATGAAGAAGCCATGAAATATGCACAGAAACGCGAACAATTTGGGAAACCAATTGTGAAATTTCAGGCCATTGCTTTTAAGTTAGCTGATATGGCAACAAAAATTGAAGCGGCAAGAGCCTTATTATATCAGGCCTGTTGGTTGAAGGATAATGGACAGGAATTTGGTAAACAATCGGCTATGGCGAAGCTCTATTGTTCTGAGATTGCCAGGGAAGTGGCTAACGAAGCTGTTCAAATTCATGGAGCGCATGGCTTGTTGAAATCTTCAGATGTGGAACGATTTTATAGAGATCAGCGTATCTTGGAAATTGGAGAAGGAACATCTGAAATATTAAGACTCGTTATTTCGAGACACATTACAAGTGATAAAAGTAAAGAAGAATCAAGGATAAAGGTTAAAGTGGATGATGATAAAGCAAAAATTGCTTATTGTGATAACTGATAACCGACAAATGATAATCAAATATAATGACTGACAGAAAACGAGACCATATTGATTTGGCTTTCCGTTCGCATATGGAAAATGCATTGGCTGATAAACGGTTTTATTATGAACCTCTTTTGAGTGCTCATCCTGATAAAGAACTTAAATCTTTTGAGTTTTTGGGTAAGCAATTGAATACACCAATTTGGGTTTCGAGTATGACTGGCGGAACAGAGAAAGCGGCTAAAATCAATTTAAATCTGGCTCGTGCTTGTGCTCAATTCGGAATGGGAATGGGCTTGGGCTCATGTCGTTCATTACTCGATAGCAAGGCGCATTTTGCCGATTTCGATATGCGTTCGGTTATTGGTAATGATTTGCCTTTGTACGCCAATCTTGGTATCTGCCAGATTGAAAGCTTGATTAAAGATAAGGCTTTAGACAAAGTTGAGGCTATGCTCCAAAATTTACGTGCTGATGGTTTAATCATTCATATCAACCCGATGCAGGAAAGTATGCAGCCTGAGGGGGATTTATTGTACCGTTCTCCCATTGAAACGATACAGGAGTTTTTGGAGGAAATTAAAGTGCCTCTTATCGTTAAAGAGGTGGGGCAGGGAATGGGGCCAAGAAGCATTGAGGCTCTCATGAAACTACCCATACAAGCTTTGGAGTTTGGAGCTTTTGGAGGAACTAATTTTGCTAAGATTGAATTGATGCGCCATCCTGAAAAGGCAGGGCAGGCCTTGGAGGCTTTGAGTGAAATTGGGCATAATGCTGAAGAGATGCTCCAATGGACAAATGATATTTATGAGAACAATAAAAAGATTCAGTGTAAAGAGTTGATCATCTCAGGAGGAATAAGCTCTTGTTTGGATGGTTATTATCTGATGAAGAAAAGTAAGATACCATCTATTTATGGTCAGGCTTCTGCATTATTAAAATATGCTCAGAGCGATTATGAGGTGCTCGAATCTTATATAAAAAGCCAAATAAAAGGTCTGCAATTAGCTGAGGCTTATTTGGATCTTAGATAGTGAGAGAAGATTGAAAATTTAAGTGTGTTAAATTAATATCCTTATGGACAATAAGATAATAAAAGGTTTTTCGAAACTTTCACGTCTTGAGAAGTTGAAATACCTGGGAGAGATTAGTGGGAAAGGCGAACAGATTGAAGCTGATTTGGATTATTTCAGATTGAATGATCTTGAGCAGCAGAATCTGTTGGATGAGATAAGTGAGAATACCTTATCCAATTTCTTTTTACCCTTTGGAATTGCACCCAATTTTGTGATCAATAATAAGGTGTATCACTTACCCATGGTTACCGAAGAGAGCTCTGTGATTGCAGCAGCTTCACGTTCTGCAAAGTTTTGGGCTGAGCGAGGTGGTTTTCATGCCAGGATTGTTTCGGTTGAGAAAACAGGACAAGTTCATTTTTTATGGCCAGGAAAGAGTGATCGTTTAAAACAAGCTTTTCCTGATCTGAAGAAAGAGTTGATGTGTGCGACACATAGCCTTACAACTAATATGAGGCGACGTGGAGGCGGAATTCTCGATTTGTCCTTAATTGATATGAGTCATGAACTGGAGAATTACCACCAGTTGCATGTGAACTTTGATACACTTGATGCCATGGGGGCTAATTTTATCAATTCATGTTTGGAGATGATGGCTCGTACGCTAGAAACTTTTATTCAGAGTCAGAGTGATTGGACGACGGAAGAACGTGAGTGTGAAATTGTCATGTCCATTCTATCAAACTACACACCTGACTGTCTTGTAGAATGCTGGATTGAGTGTGATATTAAAGATTTGGATGGCGTTTTTGAAGGGATGACTGGTGAAACCTTTGCCAACAAATTCTTAAAGGCAACTCAAATAGCTGAACTTGATGTTTACCGTGCCTGCACTCATAATAAGGGT
>Ga0209379_10000535_pt1 | contig 30745 bp, 23 predicted proteins | sample tdDd001_FD_187124 | JGI IMG/M metagenome (GOLD analysis project Ga0209379, IMG submission 187124) | Marine sediment microbial communities from the Atlantic coast under amendment with organic carbon and nitrate - tdDd00.1 (SPAdes)... | ecosystem: Environmental > Aquatic > Marine > Coastal >...
GCAAGGAGAGCTAAACCATGGATATCCTGTTTTTATTCATCATGGTGGTTGGTTTCATGCTTATTGGTGTGCCAATCGCGGTGTCATTAGGTTTATCAAGCATACTGTTTTTAATGATGCACTCGGATGCATCTTTAGCCTCAGTTGCACAAACGCTGTTTAACGCCTTTGCCGGTCACTACACGCTGCTTGCGATCCCATTCTTCATTCTCGCTTCAAGCTTTATGTCCACAGGCGGTGTAGCGAAGAGAATTATCCGATTTGCGATTGCAATGGTGGGGTGGTTCCGCGGTGGCCTTGCCATGGCCTCTGTTGTGGCATGTATGATGTTTGCGGCGCTTTCTGGCTCGTCACCAGCAACGGTTGTTGCGATCGGTAGTATTGTTATCGCGGGTATGATCAAAAATGGTTACTCGAAAGATTTTGCTGCCGGTGTGATATGTAATGCGGGTACCTTGGGCATCTTGATTCCACCATCGATCGTAATGGTTGTGTACGCAGCCGCGACGGATGTATCTGTTGGGCGTATGTTCCTCGGTGGCGTAATTCCAGGTCTATTGGCTGGTGTGATGCTGATGATAGCGATTTACATAGCTGCGCGTGTGAAGAACTTACCAAAACAACCTTTCGTCGGTTGGAAGGAAATGTTTGATTCAGCAAAAGACGCGAGTTGGGGTTTGTTGCTGGTGGTCATCATCTTGGGTGGTATTTACGGTGGTATTTTCACACCGACAGAAGCCGCAGCTGTTGCCGCTGTGTACTCTTTCTTAATCGCTAACTTTATCTATAAAGATATGGGGCCTTTTGCGGACAAGAAAAATACTAAGCCAGCATTGGTGAAAGTGTTCCAAGCGTTTGTACACAAAGATACCAAGCATACTTTGTATGATGCTGGTAAGCTGACGATCATGTTGCTGTTTATCATTGCCAATGCATTGATTTTAAAGCACGTTTTAACTGAAGAACGCATTCCGCAAATGATCACAGAGTCTATGCTGTCTGCGGGTCTTGGCCCGATAACCTTCTTGATTGTGGTGAACGTTCTATTACTGATTGGTGGTCAGTTCATGGAGCCATCAGGTCTACTTATAATCGTTGCGCCACTGGTTTTCCCAATTGCGATTGCACTCGGCATAGACCCGATTCACCTTGGTATCATGATGGTGGTGAACATGGAGATAGGGATGATAACGCCGCCAGTGGGACTCAATCTCTTTGTAACCGCCGGGGTAGCCAAGATGTCGATGATGCAAGTGGTGAAAGCCGCGCTTCCTTGGGTTGCGGTGATGTTCTTATTCCTCATCATTGTGACTTACGTACCTTGGGTTTCGACTTGGTTACCAACCACGCTTATGGGGCCAGAGATTATTACAAAGTAGTCTTTACCCAGTAAAACAAAAGCCCAGAGCGTTCGATGCTCTGGGCTTTTTGCGTTCTTTCTGGGGACGTTATTTGTAGGAGTCTTTGTCTAAGCCATATTTTTGCATTTTGTCATACAAGGTCTTTCTGGCGATTTGTAGTGATTCAAGTGTTTCGTTGATTTTCCCGCTGTGGTTTGCCAAAGCTTGTTCGATAATAGCTTTTTCAAATTCCGCGACTTGTAAGGCAAGTGGCGCTGCATCAGAGATTGGTTGCGAAGGGTTAAGGTGCCCTAGATTACCTAGTAACACAAAGCGTTCAGCACTGTTTCTCAATTCTCGAACATTGCCCGGCCAATCATGACTCATCAAAGTTTGAAGATCGGCGTCTGGTAGTGCATTGGCTGCTTTTCCATAGCGGGAAGCCGCCACCAATAGAAAGTGGTGAAATAGGGCTGGAATATCTTCTTTACGTTGACGCAGCGGCGGCAAATCTAGAGTGACGACATTAAGCCGGTAATAGAGATCTTCACGGAAAGTGCCTTCTGCGGCAGCTTTCTTTAAATCCACTTTTGTCGCCGCTATGACGCGAATATCAACGGGAATGAGCTCATTGGAACCGACTCGCTCAATCACCCGCTCTTGCAAGACGCGTAGCAATCGGATTTGCGCTTGCATCGGCATGGATTCGATTTCGTCTAAAAATAGGGTACCGGATTGAGCGTGTTCGAATTTACCAATACGCTTGACATCAGCACCAGTAAACGCCCCTTTTTCGTGCCCATAAAGTTCACTCTCGATCAGGTTTTCAGGTACAGCACCACAATTGATTGCGACAAAGTTAGCATCTCGGCGCGAGCTTTGCTCATGAATAGAACGAGCGAACAGCTCTTTACCCGTCCCTGTTTCACCAAACAATAAAATATCGGCATTGGTATCGGCGATGTGGGAGATAGTGTCACGCAAAGATTGAATAGAATTCGTATCCCCAATAATACGAGGCCCAAGCGTTTGGCTGGCTTTCAGGCTGCGCTTTAGCTCTTGGTTTTCTAGAGTTAATTGCCGCTTTTCGAGCGCTCGATTGGTCGTGTCAATTAATCGGTCAATGGCGAAAGGCTTTTCAATAAAATCATATGCACCATTTTGCAATGCGTTGACCGCCATCGATATGTCACCGTGACCGGTTATTAAGATGACGGGTACTTCATTATCTTGATTTATCACGGTTGAGAGCAAGTTTTCGCCCGATAAGCCAGGCAGGCAAATATCGGTGATGATGACTTTAGGCATGCCTTGCTGCTTGATCGCAAGTATCGCTTCTTCGGCACTGGCAAAGAATTGTGCTGAAATTTCTTCAAGCTCAAAACTTTGTTCAATGGCGATGCGAATGTCGCTTTCATCATCAATAAAAAATACGTCGTGCATGACAGTCCTTGTATTTAATTGGTTGTGGGTTGGGCTAGGGGCAGACAAACCGTGAAGCGCGCTCCGCCCAACGGTGACTGACTGACCGTCAGCGTCCCTTTCATTGTTTGAATGATCTGCTGAGAAATCGATAAACCGAGCCCAAGCCCATTTTTTTTTGTGGTGTAGAAAGGCGCAAATAACTGCTCGGCTTCGACCGCATCGATACCCGGCCCGTTGTCATCGATGTAAATCTCAATGGAGGTTTCATTTTGCTGAGTAGTCAGTTGAATGACTCTCTCAGGGAGCGATTCGATAGCCTGAGCGGCATTAGTGATTAAGTTGATTAACACTTGCTCGACTTGAATTGCGTTGATCTCGACTTGGCCAATAGAAGATTCGATGTCACAGATGAATTCGACTCGATAAGATTTGATTTGTGGAGCAACTAACTCGCGTGTTGAAACGATCACAGGAAGTAATTCCATAATGCGCACATCGCTACTGTCTGATTTTCGGGTAAATGACTTGAGTTGATTACTGATTTTGGCCATTCGGTCGGTCAAACTGGAAATACGCGCAAGGTTGTCATCCACGCGGTCGTATTTGTCTTTCGCTAGAAATCTTCGTCCATTGTCGGCGAAGCTGCGAATGGCGGCTAAAGGGTTGTTGAGCTCATGGCTAATACTCGCAGACATTTGGCCTAGTACTGCTAGTTTGGCCGCTTGTATCAATTCATCTTGGGTGTGTCTTAGCACTTGTTCTGTCCGGCTACGCTCAGAAATTTCGGCTTGTAGTTCAGAGGTTCTCTCCATGACCAAAAATTCTAGCTTTTGTTTCGCTTCGGATTGAAGTTGTTCAAATTGGCGCTTTTTAAGGTGGCGTTGGTAGGTTAACTGCAGGATGAGAAACGCGATGACAAACAGCAAAGTGAGAATCAACCCAAAACTCATGGTTGACCAAAAGAGGGTCACTTTTTGGGTAAGAACACGAATGGTTAGATTAAGTTGCTCAAACGGCCGACTAGACACCACGTAATCGCCTTGAAACCCACCCTGATGAGGGTTCTCCAATTCAGTCAGTGCGGTATCAAGATCGCCGGTTAACCCTAAAGAGCGAATTTGGCGGTCAAGGTACTGGCGGCTATTCGTTATCTTACTTCTTTCTTGCTCTGTCAGTGTGGTAAGGCTTTTGAATAGCCAATCAGGTTGACTCGACATAAATATGACATCGTACTTATCAGTTGCAACGAAGGTATTCTGCTTGTTTTCCCAATTGCCCTCTATTGCGGTCAGTTCCATTTTAACAACGATGACGCCTACATAATCAGCGGCGTATACAACAGGAAATGAGTAGTAGTAACCGCGTTGGCCAGAGGTAGAACCCAACGCAAAATATTGACTGGATTGACCTTGAATTGCGTTAGAAAAATATGGACGCCAGGCGAAATTTTTACCCACAAATGAGCGGTCTAGGTTCCAGTTACTCGCTGCGATAGTATTTCCCCATTGATCGAGTAAATAGGTATCAGCAGCTTGGATAATGTCATTAACGTTTTCGAGATAGCGATTGGTTAAATCTATCTGCGCTAGGTTATGGGGTTGCTGCAGTGCAAAGATCAGTTCATTGTCTTTTGCCAGCAACTGAGGCAGGTGGGCATATTTGTCGAGCTTCGAATAAACGTGACTAGCGAAACGATCGAGCTGCGCTTGGTGTTCGTCGACAAGTGCTTGATAATTATAGTTCCATACAGAATGAGAACCGACAATCAGGCAGACAAGGTAGAACAGGAATAGATAGAGATTGGCACGGCGAAAAGGTGACATAATATTCCCGACAAAGGTACAACAACTGTCTTTTAGGGTAATATTTTTTGTTATCACTGTGTTTAAATCTGTAACAGAAATGAGGAATAAAACCGGACTTAGATCTAGTTTTCTTGTTTAATTCGAAAAAAAGGTTAGTTTCTCTTGAAAAAGCCATTAATGTCCCCATTTCTGTAGGCAATAGCTGCTTTATTGCTTCTTTTTATAGCAGTTAAGTGAGTTTTTAGGGTAATCCCCTATGTATCGTAGGGATCGGCTCGACAGCTATCGCACAGGTCGGTAGAATGCTGCGTCTAAATTTTTATCCTGAGGCTAATCGGAGATACCTTTAACGAACAAGATTCAGCAGAATCGGTTTTGAAAGGATATCGCTAATTAGTCCGGTAGCTGATTGAATCAGTTATCGATACTCGATTTACGAAGAGTACTCTTAGAGTACAAACAAGGATGGGTCCTAATATCTATTTCTTGGGTGTAGGGCACATACGCTCAGCTAAGCTGAGCCAGTTTTGAGGTTAATGAATAATGCAAGTTACTGTTGAAACTCTAGAGGGCCTAGAGCGCCGTCTTAACATTACTGTTCCAGCTGCAAACATCGAAGACGCTGTAACAGCTGAACTACGCAACATCGCTAAAAACCGTCGTTTCGATGGTTTCCGTAAAGGCAAAGTGCCTCTAAAAATGGTTGCGAAGATGTACGGCAAAGCAGTACGTCAAGACGTGATGGGCGAAGTAATGCAACGTCACTTCATCGAAGCGATCGTTAAAGAAAAAATCAACCCAGCAGGTGCTCCAACATTTGCTCCAGTTGAAAACAACGAAGGTGCAGACCTAGTATTCAACGCAACTTTTGAAGTTTACCCAGAAGTTGAGCTGAAAGGCTTAGAAAGCATCGCAGTTGAAAAACCAACAACTGAAGTAAACGATGCAGACGTAGAAGAGATGATTGAAACTCTACGTAAGCAACAAGCGACTTGGGCTGAAGTTGCAGAAGCAGCTGAAGAAGGCAAGCGTGCAACTATCGACTTCGTTGGTTCTATTGACGGTGAAGAGTTCGAAGGCGGTAAAGCTGAGAACTTCCCACTAGAAATGGGTGCTGGTCGCATGATCCCTGGTTTTGAAGATGGTATCGCAGGTAAGACTGCTGGTATGGAATTCGAAATCGACGTGACTTTCCCAGAAGATTACCACGCTGAAAACCTAAAAGGTAAAGCTGCTAAGTTCTCTATCAAAGTAAACAAAGTTGAAGCTCGTGAGCTTCCAGAACTAAACGACGAGTTCGTTTCTAAGTTCGGTGTTGCTGAAGGTGGTGTTGACGCTCTTAAAGCTGAAGTTCGTAAGAACATGGAGCGCGAACTTAAGCAAGCAATCAAGAACCGCATCAAAGAGCAAGCAATCGACGGTCTAGTTAAAGAAAACGACATCGACGTACCTGCAGCTCTTATCGATCAAGAAATCGGTACTCTACGTCAACAAGCGGCTCAACGTTTCGGTGGTAACCCTGAAGCAGCTGCTCAACTTCCACGTGAATTGTTCGAAGAGCAAGCTAAACGTCGCGTAGTTGTTGGTCTTCTACTTGGTGAAGTAATCAAGTCTGAAGAGCTAAAAGCTGATGACGAGAAAGTGAAAGCGCTAATCGAAGAGATGGCGACTGCATACGAAGATCCAACTGAAGTTATCGCTTACTACGAGCAAAACGAGCAAATGATGAACAACATGCGTAACGTAGCTCTAGAAGAGCAAGCAATCGACGCAATCATCGCTAAAGCTCAGGTTACTGAAAAAGACGTTAGCTTCAACGAGCTAATGAACCAGCAACCAGCTGCTTAATAAGCAATATCTTGCGTAGAAGGTTGACTTAGCGTTAACTATTCTGCTAACAATGGTCCGTATGATATTAATCATCCGGGCCATTTATTTTAGGGACATAAGAATATGAGCTACCAAGAAAAAAATGCAATGTCGCCAATTCTAGACGCACTAGTACCAATGGTGGTTGAACAGACTTCCCGTGGTGAACGTTCTTACGACATCTATTCTCGTTTGCTGAAAGAACGTGTGATTTTCTTAACAGGTCAAGTGGAAGACCACATGGCAAATCTTGTCGTGGCACAGCTACTTTTCTTAGAATCTGAAAATCCTGATAAAGATATTTTCCTATACATTAACTCGCCAGGTGGCAGTGTGACTGCAGGTATGTCTATTTACGACACAATGCAGTTCATCAAACCTAATGTCAGCACTGTATGTATGGGCCAAGCATGCTCTATGGGCGCATTCCTACTTGCTGGTGGTGCTCCTGGTAAGCGTTATGTATTGCCTAACTCACGCGTGATGATTCACCAACCACTAGGTGGCTTCCAAGGTCAGGCATCTGATATTCAGATTCACGCCCAGGAAATCCTGACTATTAAGCAAAAGCTAAACAAGCTACTTGCTGAGCACACAGGCCAGCCGCTAGAAGTGATTGAGCGTGATACCGATCGTGATAACTTTATGGCTGCTGATCAGGCGGTAGAGTACGGTCTAGTTGATGCTGTATTAAGCCATCGCGGTGAATAATTGATAGCAAATTGTTTAGCGCAATTCGGTTTAAATTGATATACACTCAAATCATATGAGTAAAGGCTAAGAGGTTAGCGAATGACAGATAAAAGCAAAGAGAGCGGTAGTAGTAAGCTTCTTTACTGCTCTTTCTGCGGCAAAAGCCAGCACGAAGTTCGCAAGCTGATCGCCGGTCCATCCGTCTATATCTGTGACGAATGTGTCGATCTATGCAACGACATCATTCGTGAAGAAATTAAAGATGTTCTACCGAAGAAACAATCTGAGGCGCTACCAGCACCAAAACAGATTCGTGAACATCTAGATGATTATGTGATTGGTCAAGATTACGCTAAGAAAGTGCTAGCAGTAGCCGTTTACAACCACTACAAGCGTTTGCGTAACGGGGACACAACCAGTGAAGGTGTAGAACTTGGTAAAAGTAACATCCTTCTAATTGGTCCAACGGGTAGTGGTAAAACGCTATTGGCTGAAACACTGGCTCGTTTCCTAGATGTACCTTTCACAATGGCAGATGCGACTACGTTAACCGAAGCGGGTTACGTAGGTGAAGATGTAGAAAACATCATCCAAAAACTTCTGCAAAAATGTGACTACGACGTAGCGAAAGCAGAACGTGGTATTGTGTACATTGATGAAATCGACAAGATTTCTCGTAAAGCTGAAAACCCATCGATCACGCGCGACGTATCAGGTGAAGGTGTTCAGCAAGCGCTTCTAAAGCTTATTGAAGGCACGGTTGCTTCAGTACCGCCACAAGGTGGTCGTAAGCACCCTCAGCAAGAGTTCCTACAAGTAGACACGTCTAAGATTCTGTTTATCTGTGGTGGTGCATTTGCTGGCCTAGATAAAGTGATCGAGCAACGTGTTGCGACGGGCACAGGTATTGGTTTTGGTGCAGAAGTTCGTTCTAAAGACGAAACTAAGACAGTAGGTGAACTATTCACTCAAGTTGAACCAGAAGACCTGGTTAAATACGGTCTTATTCCTGAATTCATCGGTCGTCTGCCAGTGACAACGACACTGACAGAGCTAGATGAAGAAGCACTGATTCAAATTCTGTGTGAACCGAAGAATGCCCTGACAAAACAGTACGCGGCGTTATTTGAATTGGAAGATTCTGAGCTAGAATTCCGTGAAGACGCACTTCGTGCAATTGCGAAGAAAGCGATGGAGCGTAAAACAGGTGCTCGTGGTCTACGTTCAATTCTTGAAGCAGTGCTTCTTGAAACTATGTACGAACTGCCATCGATGAACGACGTAAGTAAAGTTGTGATTGATGAGTCAGTGATCAATGGTGAATCTGATCCGTTGCTAATTTATAGCAACGCAGAAAACCAGGCTGCAGGTGCAGAATCGTAACCCGATTCACATAAATTGCTAAATAAATAAAGGAGGTAATCAATTACCTCCTTTTTTTTATTCTTTCATTGAATCCAACCAATTAGCCCCCATATACTCCAAATAAGACTAAGCGGAAGAGAGATGAATATGAACTTGGAACGTTCCGAACGTATCGAGATCCCCGTACTACCTCTAAGAGATGTAGTCGTTTACCCGCACATGGTAATTCCTTTGTTTGTTGGCCGTGAAAAATCGATTGCTTGCCTAGAAGCTGCGATGGATAACAACAAGCAAGTGCTGCTAGTTGCTCAGAAAGAAGCAGATACTGATGAGCCATCAAAAAACGACCTTTTTGAAGTTGGTACAGTAGCGACGATTTTGCAGCTACTCAAACTACCTGACGGCACGGTTAAAGTGCTGGTTGAAGGTCAGCAGCGTGCCAAGATCAATCTGTTAACGGATGAAGAATTCTTCGTTGCGGATGCTGAATACCTTATTACTGCAGAATTGGATGAACGTGAACACGAAGTGATTGTTCGTAGCGCGATTAACCAATTTGAAGGCTTTATTAAGCTTAATAAAAAGATTCCGCCAGAAGTGTTAACTTCTTTAAGTGGTATCGACGAAGCCGCGCGCCTTGCAGACACCATTGCTGCACATATGCCATTGAAGCTTGCTGACAAACAAGCGGTACTTGAGCTATTAGACGTTACAGAACGTCTAGAGTTCTTGATGGGGCAAATGGAATCAGAAATTGATTTGCTACAAGTCGAGAAGCGTATTCGTACTCGCGTGAAAAAGCAGATGGAAAAATCTCAGCGCGAATACTATCTGAATGAGCAAATGAAAGCGATTCAGAAAGAGCTTGGTGAAGGCGAAGATGGCGTTGATGAATTTGAAGCGCTGAAGCAAAAAATTGCAGATTCAAAAATGCCTCAAGAAGCGCGTGAGAAGACAGAGCAAGAGCTTCAAAAGCTAAAAATGATGTCACCGATGTCAGCGGAAGCGACGGTTGTTCGTGGTTACATCGATTGGATGCTTGGCGTGCCTTGGAGTAAGCGTTCAAAAGTTAAGAAGAACCTAGCGAAAGCAGAAGAGATTCTTAATGAAGACCATTACGGTTTAGAACGCGTCAAAGAGCGTATTCTTGAGTATTTGGCGGTTCAAAATCGCATCAATAAGCTGAAAGGTCCAATCTTATGTCTTGTTGGTCCTCCTGGTGTAGGTAAAACGTCACTAGGTCGCTCTATTGCCGCCGCAACTGGCCGTCAATACACGCGTATGGCACTTGGTGGCGTACGTGATGAAGCGGAAATCCGAGGCCACCGTCGTACTTATATTGGCTCTATGCCAGGTAAGCTTATCCAGAAGATGTCGAAAGTTGGCGTGAAAAACCCACTGTTCTTATTGGATGAAATCGACAAGATGTCTTCAGATATGCGTGGTGATCCATCATCAGCACTGCTTGAGGTTTTAGACCCAGAACAAAACAATGCGTTCAACGACCATTACCTTGAAGTTGATTACGACCTGTCTGATGTTATGTTCGTTGCGACATCAAACTCAATGGACATTCCAGGGCCGCTACTAGACCGTATGGAAGTGATTCGTCTATCTGGCTACACAGAAGATGAAAAGCTTAATATTGCAAAGCGCCACCTTGTCGATAAGCAAGTGAAGCGTAACGGCCTGAAAGTGGGTGAGATTGAGATTGAAGACTCAGCGATCATCGGCATTATTCGTTACTACACGCGTGAAGCGGGTGTACGTAGTCTAGAGCGTGAGATTTCTAAGATCTGCCGTAAAGCGGTGAAGAACATTCTTCTGGATAAAGACCTGAAGAGCGTAACCGTTACCATGGATAACCTGAAAGAATACTTGGGTGTTCAACGTCACGACTTCGGTAAAGCGGATGATAGTAACCGTATCGGACAAGTGACAGGTCTTGCTTGGACACAAGTCGGCGGTGACTTACTGACTATCGAAACAGAAGCGATGCCTGGTAAAGGGAAACTAACCCAAACAGGCTCCCTTGGCGATGTCATGAAAGAGTCTATCCAAGCTGCGATGACAGTGGTTCGCTCACGTGCTGAAAAACTGGGTATTAACTCGGACTTTTACGAGAAACGTGATATTCACGTTCACGTACCGGAAGGTGCAACACCAAAAGATGGCCCAAGTGCGGGTATCGCTATGTGTACTGCACTGGTTTCTAGCTTAACGGGTAACCCTGTAAAAGCAGAAGTGGGTATGACGGGTGAAATTACTCTTCGTGGTGAAGTTCTACCTATCGGCGGCCTTAAAGAGAAGTTACTTGCGGCACACCGTGGTGGTATCAAAACAGTACTTATCCCGAAAGATAATGAGCGTGATTTGGAAGAGATTCCAGAAAATGTTATCGCTGATCTTCAGGTTATTCCAGTACAGTGGATCGACGAAGTTCTTAAAGTTGCACTAGAAAATGACCCGTCTGGTGTCGAATTTTCAGCAACAAAATAGTGATGTGTAGCAAAAATAAGTAAAAGATTACGCTGATAGGTCGAAAAAGGCTTGTCAGCGTTTTTTTTGGGCGCTAACGTTAGCGACTATAGCTTCAGCCCTTGCTGTGTAAGGGATTGTCGCTAAACTGAAACAAATGGAACGAAAGCTACCTTTAACAATTACAATAGGTAGCGCAAAGGGGAATCACAGTGAATAAAACACAATTAGTAGAAAAAATCGCAGAAAACGCAGACCTATCTAAAGCATCAGCTGGTCGTGCACTTGACGCTCTAATCGAAGCTGTTGGTGACACACTACAGTCTGGTGACCAAGTTGCACTTGTTGGCTTCGGTACTTTCAGTGTTCGTACTCGTGCTGCACGCACAGGTCGTAACCCTAAGACTGGTGAAGAAATCCAAATCGCTGAAGCGAAGGTACCTTCATTCAAAGCAGGTAAAGCACTGAAAGACGCTTGTAACTAATAAAAATTGGCTATCGGCCTCATTTTTTTAGAACCTTTTTAAATTATGCGCATCATACTGATGCGCATTTCTTTTTCTGGTATTATCGCGCTATTCAATTTTTGTTTTAGTATTTAACATTTTCGAGTCAGCCTTTGGGCTGATTGGTTATGTGAGCGGAGAGTAGTTTAAGTATGATGGATCGATTACGCGAAGGCGTTAATAGTATCGCGGTTAAAATTATCCTGGGACTTATCATCCTATCTTTCGTTTTTGCAGGTGTTGGTAGCTACATCGTAGGTGGCGCTGGCAATACGGCTGCAAAAGTTGGCAATGTCGAAATTGGTCGTGGTGAGTTTGAACAAGCGTATCAAAATGAACGCAACCGCATGCAATCACAGCTGGGTGACTATTTCTCAAATCTACTGGCGGATCCTGCTTACGTAGAATCTTTCCGTAAGTCAGTTTTAGATCGTATGATCAATGATCTACTTTTAGAGCAACATGCTGAATCCCTTGGTCTACGCGTTAGTGACGCGCAGGTTCGAACTATGATTGTTGAAATGCCTCAATTCTTAGCTGATGGCAAGTTTGACCAAGATATCTACCAAGCATCTTTGCGCCGTGCAGGTTTCTCTCCAGAGAGCTTTGCAGAATACCTTCGCCGTGATTTGGTTCGTAACCAACTTCTAACGGCTATTCAAGCAAGTGATTTCTCTCTTCCAACAGAAGTTGAAGCACAAGCGAAGCTACTGACTCAAACTCGTGAAGTAGAAACGTTAACGCTTCCTCTTGCGGACTTTGCTGCAAAAGTGGAACTGACTGAAGAAGAGATTAACGATTACTACAAGCAAAACGCTGAGCGTTATACTCGCCCAGAGCAAGCGAAAGTAGCGTATATCGAGCTTTCTGCACAGCAGCTTAAAGACAGCATCACGGTGTCTGATGAACAAGCGAAGCAATACTACCAAGAGCACATGGACAAGTATTCATCTGAAGAGCAGCGCCGAGTAAGTCATATTCTTGTTGAAGGTGATGACCAGGCGAAAGCGCAATCTATCCTTGATGAGCTTAATGGTGGCGCAGACTTTGCGACACTTGCTGAAGAAAAATCTGACGACTTCGGTAGTGCCTCTGAAGGCGGTTCACTAGGTTGGATTGAGCGTGAAGTTATGGATCCAGCGTTTGAAGAAGCGGCATTTGCGCTTAAAAATGTTGGTGAGGTAACGGGGTTAGTTAAATCTGATTTTGGCTACCACATTATCAAGCTTGATGAACTGAAGTCATCCGTTGCTAAACCGTACGCAGAAGTTGCTGCAGAAATTAAGCAAGAGTTAAAAGATCAGCAAGCTATCGATCAATACTATGAACTGCAAAGTGAATTAGAAAAGATCGCATTTGAGTACCCAGACTCTCTTGACGACGCTGCTGCGGCTATTGGTGCGAAGATCGTAACAACTGACTTTATTTCACAACTAGACGCGCCAGAATTACTTAAAGCACCTGCAGTCATGCAAGCTATTCTGAGCCCTGAAGTGAAAGAAGATGGTTTGAACTCTGAAGTTATCGAAGTTGCACCTGAGCACGTAATTGTTGTGCGTGTTGAAGATCTTCGTGATGAAACAGTTTTGCCTTTAGAAGAAGTTCGAGATCAAGTAACCACAACACTTGCAAAAGTGAAGGGTGAGCAAAACGCAATCGAACTTGCTGATAAATTAGTGGCAAGCCTGAAAGAAGGAAGTAGTGAACTGTTGACTGAAAATGGTCTTGCGTTTGGTGAGAGTGAAAGTTTAGATCGCAGTTCACCAATGGCTGACGTTATCTTTGCGATGCCAAAACCGAAGCAAGGTGAAGTCGAATACGCACAAGCGAAGCAGATGAATGGTGATATCGCTGTAGTTCGTTTAGCTAAGGTTAGTGAAGAGTTTGACTCTCAGTTCAATACACAGATTGGAACTCAGTTGACACAGATGAATGCTCAGCAAGACCTGTCTGGTCTGATCAGCATTCTTCGTAAAACAACCGATATCGAGTACTTTGTCGTTACCCAATAAACTTCAGTGTAATTGATATATCGATTATAACGGGCTGCTTTTGCAGCCCGTTTTGTTTTTGTGTTGTAGTCGTTTTAATCATTGAGTGGCGGACTAGTCTAGTGAGGTGTCAATAATCATGAAAAAGGAGACGATATGCTTCGTCGATTACTTCTAGCCATCACACTTGTTTTAGTTACCCCAATTGCTATCAGCGCTAATAGCGTCGATGCTAAATATGAAGGTATCGAGATAACCGTCAACATCAATCAAGCGACGGCCGCAGAGTTGGCTGACTTGCTTAAAGGTATCGGCCTGAAAAAAGCACAAGCAATTGTTGATTATCGAGAAGAACATGGCCCATTCCAAGACGCTGATAGTTTGGTCAACGTTAAGGGCATCGGTGAATCAACGGTGGAGAAAAACCGCCCAAGAATAGAGCTTTAAGTCTGAACGAGCGCTTGATAGCGCTCTTTTGTTATTTAAGCATAATCCTGCCTAGCGTGATGAGTCGATAACCTCTATAATTCCTCGCCGAAACAGAAACAGCATTTCTATCGCTGTTCAGCAACTAACGTGGAGTTAAAGATGTCGTCTCATACACCGGTAGTGACCGTTGATGGACCAAGCGGAGCAGGTAAAGGCACGCTTTGTATGCTTATTTCTAAGCAGTTAGGTTTTCACTTGTTAGATTCAGGTGCGATTTATCGAGTGCTTGCCCTGGCTGCGATTCATCACGGTGTGGATTTAGAGTCTGAAGACGCACTTGTTCCACTTGCGACACATTTAGACGTTCAGTTTGTTGCTGAAGGTGAGCTGGTTAAAGTGATCTTAGAAGGTGAAGATGTTTCAGGTGAACTTCGCAAAGAAGAGACGGGTATGGCTGCATCAAAAGTCGCTGCACTACCTCGAGTTCGTGAAGCTTTATTGCGACGCCAGCGTGCGTTTGCTGAAGGTGTTGGTTTAGTCGCCGATGGCCGCGATATGGGAACCGTTGTTTTCCCTCAAGCAGAAGTCAAAATTTTTCTAGATGCCAGTGCAGAGGAGCGTGCAACACGCAGACTTAAACAGTTGCAAGGCAAGGGTTTAGATGTTAAATTTGACGACCTTTTGCGCGAGATCCAAGAGCGTGACGATAGAGATCGTAACCGCCCAGTGGCTCCATTACGCCCTGCTGAGGACGCGCTATTGCTTGATTCTACTACGATGAGTATCGACGAAGTGGTAGAAAAAGCACTACAATATATTGAATCTAAGCTAGTAGCCTAGGCTGCTAGGTCAGAGCGTTGGTCGCAAGGATGATGACTGGCGAATTTAATAACCCCATGCGGTAGGATACCCGTGGACGTTTAATTTATTGAAGATTAAATAATGACTGAATCTTTTGCTCAACTCTTTGAAGAGTTTCTAAACGAAACAGAATTCCAACAAGGCAGCATCGTTAAAGGTACTGTTGTAGCTATCGAGAACGGTTTCGTTCTTGTTGACGCTGGTCTTAAGTCTGAATCTGCTATCCCTGCTGAACAGTTCAAGAACGCTGCTGGCGAACTTGAAGTTGAAGTTGGTGCTGAAGTAGACGTAGCTCTAGACGCTGTTGAAGATGGTTTCGGTGAGACTCAACTTTCTCGTGAGAAAGCGAAGCGTCACGAAGCTTGGATCGTTCTTGAGAAAGCTTGCGAAGAAGCTGAAACTGTTGTTGGTATCATCAACGGTAAAGTTAAAGGCGGTTTCACTGTTGAACTAAACGGTATCCGTGCTTTCCTTCCTGGTTCTCTAGTAGACGTTCGCCCAATCCGCGACACTGCTCACCTAGAAAACAAAGAGCTAGAGTTCAAAGTTATCAAACTTGACCAGAAGCGTAACAACGTAGTTGTTTCTCGCCGTGCAGTTATCGAGTCTGAAAACAGCGTTGAGCGTGATGAGCTTCTAGAAACTCTACAAGAAGGCGCAGAAGTTAAAGGTATCGTTAAGAACCTTACTGACTACGGTGCATTCGTAGATCTAGGTGGCGTTGACGGCCTACTACACATCACTGACATGGCTTGGAAGCGCGTTAAGCACCCTTCTGAGATCGTTAACGTTGGTGACGAGATCCAAGTTAAAGTTCTTAAGTTCGACCGTGAGCGTACTCGCGTATCACTAGGTCTTAAGCAGCTAGGCGAAGATCCATGGGTAGCAATCGCTAAGCGTTACCCAGAAGGTCACAAACTAACTGGTCGCGTTACTAACCTAACTGACTACGGCTGCTTCGTTGAAATCGAAGAAGGCGTTGAAGGTCTAGTACACGTTTCTGAAATGGATTGGACTAACAAGAACATCCACCCTTCTAAAGTTGTTAATGTTGGCGACGAAGTTGAGGTTATGGTTCTTGAAATCGACGAAGAACGTCGTCGTATCTCTCTAGGTCTGAAACAGTGTAAAGCTAACCCATGGCAATCTTTCGCTGAAGCGCAAGCTAAAGGCGACAAAGTTACTGGTAAGATCAAGTCTATCACTGACTTCGGTATCTTCATCGGTCTAGAAGGTGGCATCGACGGTCTAGTTCACCTATCTGACATTTCTTGGAATGTTGCTGGCGAAGAAGCTGTACGTGAGTACAAGAAAGGCGACGAAATCTCTGCTGTAGTTCTAGCTGTAGATGCAGAGCGCGAGCGTATCTCTCTAGGCGTTAAGCAAATGGAAAATGACCCATTCAACGCTTACGTTGCAGATAACAAGAAAGGTGCACTAGTTAACGGTACTGTTACTGCAGTAGACGCTAAAGGTGCAACTATCGAGCTTGAAGAAGGTGTAGAAGGTTACCTACGTGCTTCTGAAGTTTCACGTGACCGTATCGAAGATGCGTCACTAATCCTAAGCGTTGGCGACAGCGTTGAAGCGAAGTTCACAGGTGTTGACCGTAAGAACCGCGTAATCAACCTATCTATCAAAGCTAAAGATGAAGCTGAAGAGCAAGAAGCAATGGCTTCTCTAAACAAAGCAGATGATGCTTCGTTTGGTAACGCTATGGCTGACGCTTTCAAAGCAGCTAAAGGCGAATAATTTAATCGCTTTTAAGAAAAAGGAGCCGTAAGGCTCCTTTTTTATGTTTGATGCACTCTCAGTGGTAATACCAATCCGTGCAAGCTATTCAAATAAGTTGTGTTTCTGTTTATGCAAACTGCTCAAAGTTTGACTAAAATAGGAAGCAAGTGTTTGTTGGAATTGGTATTACTTACTATAATAAGTGATAAATTACTCTATGAGGGAAACTATGACTAAGTCTGAGTTAATCGAGAGACTCTGTGCTGAGCAAACTCACCTTTCAGCTAAAGAGATTGAAGACGCTGTAAAAGATATTTTAGAGCATATGGCTTCAACATTGGAAAGTGGAGACCGAATCGAGATTCGCGGCTTCGGTAGTTTCTCTCTACATTTCCGTGAGCCACGTGTTGGTCGCAATCCTAAGACAGGTGATAAAGTGGAGTTGGAAGGTAAGTATGTTCCTCACTTTAAGCCAGGTAAAGAACTTCGCGAACGCGTGAATATCGGTTAGATATCATAAAATTGGTGAGAAAAAGCGGCACACGTCAGTGGAGCCGCTTTTTTATTGTTTGATAATCCGATATAAGCATGGTTTGTTCCCTGATTTTACTGCATAATCGTAACGGCAGAAATTTGCTTAGGTGATGGATTATGAAAATTATAAAAATCGTTATCGTATTGGCTCTATTTTTAGTCGCGTTAGCGCTTGGTTCTCAAAATCAGGAAGTAGTCGGCTTTAATTACCTCCTTGCTCAAGGTGAGTTCCACCTGTCTACACTGCTAGGTGTTGTTTTCGTCACCGGGTTTGTGATTGCTTGGTTGGTATTTGGTAGTTTGCACCTCAAGTCTCAGCTGCAAGTTCGGAAGCTAAAGAGACAGCTTAAGAAGCTATCACCAACAACGAGTGAGCCAGCACAGACAAAAGCGTCTTAAGAAGTAAAGGTAGGCTTTCCACTCAATGTTAGAAATACTCTTCTTGTTACTACCAATCGCTGCCGCATATGGTTGGTACATGGGTAACCGAAGCGCCCAACAAGACAAGCAGAAACACTCTAATCAAATCTCCCGTCAATACGTTACGGGTTTGAACTTGCTGTTATCAGATCAGTCTGATAAGGCAGTTGATCATTTTATCGAACTTCTCCAGGTAGATGACGAAACCATTGATACTCATTTAGCGTTGGGTAACTTGTTTCGTTCCCGTGGTGAAGTGGATCGCGCCATTCGAATTCACCAGAATCTTATTTCCCGTTCGGGTTTAACCATAGATCAAAAAAATATTGCCTTGCAGCAGCTTGCTAAAGATTACATGGCCTCTGGCTTCTTAGACCGTGCTGAAAAGATTTTTGAGCAGTTAGTGGAAGAGCCAGATCACCGTGAAGCTGCGCTACAGCAACTCGTCGCTATTTACCAACAGACCAGAGAATGGCCTAAAGCAATTCACTATGCTGTTTTGCTAGTAAAGCTAGGCAGAAAACGTATGCGTACCAGCATTGCTCATTTTTGGTGCGAGCTCGCGATGCAGGAAAAGGCTGAAGGAAATAGTACTAAAGCGCTGCAAAATTTTAAAAAAGCGCTCACTGAAGATCCTAAATGTGTTCGTGCTAGCATCACCCTTGGCAAAATTTACCTAGAAGATGAAGATTACGCTCATGCCATCAAGTACATGAAAATGGTTCTTGAGCAAGATAGTGACTTCGTAAGTGAAGTGCTACCTACATTAGCAGATTGTTATCATCATTTAGGCCAAGAAGACGAGCTTTTAGAGTTTCTACGTGAATGTATCGTGGGAAAGGCGGGAGCCTCTGCAGAACTGATGTTGGCCCAATTAGTCGCGCAGCATGAAGGGGCAGGCTCCGCGCAAGAATTATTAACTCGCCAACTGGTAAAAAACCCCACAATGAAAGGCTTTTACCGACTTATTGATTATCACCTTATAGAAGCTGAAGAGGGCCGCGCAAAGGCGAGTTTGGCTACTTTGCAAAAGTTGGTTGGTGAGCAGCTTAAGGTGAAGCCACATTATCGATGTCGTAAGTGTGGGTTTTCGACTCATTCAATGTATTGGCATTGCCCTTCTTGTAAAGGTTGGGGGACCATCAAACCTATTCGTGGCCTTGATGGTGAATAAATTAGAAATTGGAATTCCAATTGGAAATAGCAGCGGCGATCCCGCTGCTTTTTTTCGGCATGTATTTGTTAGTTAGGAGATGAAATGTTAGATCAAAAAGTTATTGTTGCACTGGATTATGATAACCAAGCTGATGCTCTTGCCTTTGTCGATCGAATCGACCCAAGTTCTTGTCGCTTAAAAGTGGGCAAAGAAATGTTTACACTTTTCGGCCCTGATTTTGTTAAAGAGCTACATAAACGCGGCTTTTCTGTTTTTCTAGATTTAAAGTTTCATGATATCCCCAACACTTGCTCGAAAGCTGTGAGAGCGGCCGCTGAATTAGGCGTTTGGATGGTTAATGTCCACGCGAGTGGTGGTGAACGTATGATGGCAGCATCTCGCGAGATTCTAGAACCCTATGGTAAAGATCGCCCATTACTGATTGGTGTAACAGTGCTTACTAGCATGGAACAAAGTGACCTTGCTGGTATCGGGCTTGATGTTGTACCTCAAGAGCAAGTTATTCGATTAGCAGCCCTGACAAAAAATTCTGGCTTGGATGGTGTCGTTTGTTCTGCGCAAGAAGCCACTATGTTGAAAAAAGAATTAGGCAAAGAGTTTAAGTTGGTGACTCCTGGCATTCGTCCAACAGGTTCAGCAGTGGGCGACCAAAAGCGAATCATGACACCTTCAGATGCTATTTATGCTGGCTCAGACTATTTGGTTATTGGTCGGCCTATCACACAAGCAGAAAATCCTGCGCAAGTTCTCTCTTCAATTAACAATAATTTGTTACATGTTAGATAACCAATAGATATCCTAAATACATTAGCCTAAACAAGTCAATCCTATGGCGCAAACGTTTAGGCTTTTTTATTCCAGCATAAAATTCTGCATCAATCGTCCATATAACCTTATCTGATATATTATTTTAATATTCGCTAATCAATTATTCTCTAAAATTAGTTACTCTGAGGTGGAACGCAAAGATCGTGTCATTTGTAGGTCAACACTTTGTCAAAAGTATGACGCAGGTCCATAAAAAGTGACAAAGTTGTTAAATTAGTTTTGTTGATTTGATGGTATCGATTATCGTCGACAGAATAATATTGAAGAAACTGGTTATACCAGTCTTATATTCTAATAAGTCACAGGATGTGACGACACTTAATAGTAATTGGTACGGAGTATTTCCAATTGTTAGCATATATTTTAAGGCGCCTATTATTAGTCGTACCTACTTTTATAGGTATAACGATTTTAATTTTTGCCATTACACGATTTGTCCCTGGTGGTCCTGTTGAAAGAATGCTTGCGAGTATGCATTCTGGATCTGATAGCGCTTCCGTTAGCGTTGCTGGAAATAGCTCGGCGTTGTCTGAAGATCAGATAGCCGACCTAAATGCTTTCTACGGTTTAGATAAACCAGTGATGGAAGCGTATATTGAGTGGTTGTCTAAAATTGTTGTGCTTGATTTTGGTGAATCGACACGATATTACGAACCAGTCAGTGACATGATCGCTGAACGTTTACCTGTTTCCCTTTTTTACGGTGGAATGACATTCTTTATTAGTTATTTCATCTCTATTCCCCTTGGTTATTATAAAGCGATCAAACATGGCTCTGTGTTTGATTCTGCTTCTTCAATTTTAATTTTTGTTGGCTATGCGTTACCTGGATATGTTGTTGGAGTATTTTTAATTACCGTATTCGCATATAACTTGGATTGGTTCCCTATGGGGGGCTTTGTCAGCGACGACTTCGAAGATTATGAAACTATTTTCGAACAGTTTAAAGACATTATGTGGCATGCAGTTTTACCACTTATTTGTTATCTGATTGGCGATTTTGCAACGTTGACCATGACGATGAAAAATAACCTGATGGAAAATATATCATCTGACTATATTCGAACTGCGATTGCTAAGGGTCTGCCGTTTAAAGTCGCTGTCCGTAAACATGCATTGCAAAATAGCTTAATTCCTATAGCGAGCCATTTTGGTAATTCTCTGTTGTTCTTTATGACAGGTTCTTTCTTGATTGAAGTTATTTTTAATATTGATGGTATTGGGTTACTTGGTTATGAGTCCATTGTCGAACGTGATTATCCAGTCGTAATGGGCATCGTAGCTATCAATGCAGTTATGTTAATGATCGGCAACATTTTGTCTGATTTATGTGTTGCAGCAGCTGACCCACGTGTGAGGTTTGACTCATGATCCAATTAACGCCATTAACAAGAAAGAAAGTTAATCACTTCAAAGAGATCAAGCGTGGCTATTGGTCGTTAATTATCTTGTCAGCACTGCTATTGTTATCACTCTTTGCTGAGCTGTTGGTAAACAATAAGGCTCTAGTTGTTAAATATGAGGGAGAGTGGTCTTTTCCAGTATTTAGTGATGTACGCGTCGGAACTGAGTTTGGCCTAGATTACGCGAGTGAAGCAGATTACCGCCAATTACAAAAACAGTTTGAACAGCAAGGCGGTGATAATTTTGTTCTATTGCCTTTAGTTCCTTGGAATCCATATGAACAAGACTTTAGTGGGGATTTCCCTCCTTTGGCTCCCAGCGCAGAAACTCAACATTACTTGGGTACAGACGTGATTGGGCGAGATGTTCTAGCGAGATTGGTCTATGGATTTAGAATCGCGATGGGATTCGCTTTGATGACAATGGTGATTTCTTATGTCATTGGTACTGTTATTGGTTGTTCCATGGGCTTTTTTGGTGGCAAGTTTGATCTGTTTGTTCAGCGCTTAATTGAAGTTTGGTCTATGGTGCCTTTCTTATACGTCATTATGATTCTGGTCTCGATCACGCAACCAACATTTACGTTGTTTGTCGCTATTAACGTGTTGTTTGGCTGGATGGGTATCACTTGGTATATGAGAACCATGACCTACAAAGAGTCAGCTCGTGAATATGTGATGGCTGCAAGAGCGTTAGGTGCTTCGACAACGAGAATATTGCTTCACCATATCTTACCTAACACTATGGTTATGATTGTTACTTTAGCGCCGTTTACTATTGCCGCGAATATCACTGCGCTGACAGCGTTAGATTACTTAGGTTTAGGCCTAATGCCACCAACCCCAAGCTGGGGGGAGTTACTACAACAAGGAAAATCTAATCTAGATGCCCCTTGGATTGTGGTATCGGTTGTGACGTCGATAGTTGCCGTTCTTGTTATGGTGACCTTTATCGGTGAAGCGATTAGAAGCGCATTTGACCCGAAAAAATTTACGCGCTACGAATAGTCACAGTATTACAGGAAGTAATAATAATGAAAAAAATAATGACATTATCAGCAATCGCTGCCTTATCAGGGATGACTTTTGCTTCATACGCTCAATCTTTACCTGCAGATATTAACTGGGTATCTAACAATGATGAGCCACTATTCGCTTCCTCTGAGGCCGTGCGTGGTGGAACTCTTCGAACATTCATGATGAGTTTTCCTCAAACGCTTCGCAGTGTTGGTCCAGATGCCAATTCAGGGCTTCGTCATTACTTTATGGATGGTTCTCCTAAGCTAGCACAGCGACATCCGAATACTGGAAAGTGGATCCCTCAATTAGCAGAATCTTGGGCTTTTTCGGACGATAATAAGACCGTTTATTTTAAGCTGAATGAGAAAGCAAAGTGGTCAGACGGTGAGAAGATCACAGCAGATGACTACTTATTCATGCTCAAGTATTACCGTTCAAAGGATATTGTTGACCCTTGGTACAACGATTTTTTCAGCACTTCAATTGTTGATGTTAAAAAAGTTGATGATTTTACCATCGCTGTAGAAACTCAAGTCGAGCAAAGCCAAGATGCATTAATGGTTCTTATCAATATGCCAAGCAATGGTTTCCAACCTCGTCCTGAGCATTTTTTCAAAGACGGTAAAGATGAAAATGGTGACGGAATGGTCGACAACTTTGTTCGTAAGTTTAACTTTAAGAGTGAACCCACAGCAGGACCTTACTATTTAGACAAAGTTAAGAAGGGCAAAAGTGTCACGTTCAAACACGTTGGAGAAGATTGGTGGGGCTATTCTAACCGCTACTATCAAAATCGATACAATGTAGAAAAAATCCGCATTACTGTGATTCGCGACTTTGATATTGCGTTAAAGCATTTTGAAAAAGGTAAGCTTGATTATTTCGATATGGTTTTACCTGAATACTGGCATGGTAAGTCTGATTCACAAGCCTCTAAAGATGGTTACATACAAAAGTTTTGGGGTTTTAACCAAGTACCGCAAGGTGCGGGTGGCTTATGGATTAATACTGCACAACCATTGTTAGATGACATCAATTTGCGTAAAGGAATTATGCTAGCGACAGATTATGATGGCATGATCGCGAATATAATGCGTGGCGACTACTCTCGTAAGCCGCATGGATTGGGCTTTGGTCATGGTCAATATGATAAAGCCGACAATAAAGCGCCAGAGTTTGACCCTGCAAAAGCAGCTGAGCATTTTACTCAAGCTGGATTTAATAAAGTAGGACCAGATGGTATTCGTGTTAATGCAAGCGGAGAGCGCCTTTCTTTCGCCATTACCTATGGTTATAACACTTGGACGCCTCGAATTGCTTACTTGAAAGAGCAGGCTAAGTTAGCTGGGTTGGAATTTACCTTGAACTTAGTTGACGGTTCTTCAGCCTTTAAATTTATTCTTGAGAAGAAACATGAGCTAGCTTTCCTCAATATGGGATCAGGAGAAATACCGGCCTATTGGGAATATTTGCACTCAGATAATGCCAACAAACCTCAGACTAATGCGCACACAAACTTTAGCAGCCCTGCATTAGACAAATTGATTGAACAATATGATGCAGAATTTGACCAAGAAAAACGTTATGCCTTGTCGCACCAAATTCAAGATTATGTAACTGACGCAAATATCATTGTCCCTGGCTATATGGTGCCATATTCACGTGCCGTACATTGGCGTTGGATACAGTATCCGAACAGCCCGATGACAAAGAAAACGGAAAGCATTTTCCATCCGATGGACATCGCAAACTTTTGGTTAAACAGTGATGTTAAGAAAGAAACTCAAGAAGCGATGAAGAAAGGTAAAACTTTCCCCGTTGTCAGCATCGTTGACGATAAGTATAAGCTGTAAGCCGAGGTAGTTATGAATCGCGAAACGGTGTTAACAGTTGAAGACTTAGAAGTAGAGTTTCAAACCGATGATGGGAAGGTAAAAGTCCTTCATGGTGTTAGTTTCGATGTTCATAAAGGTCGCACGCTTGGTTTAGTCGGTGAATCGGGTTGTGGAAAAAGTGTTACTTCTATGTCGATCATGGGTTTATTGCCTAAGCCTTATGGGCAAGTCGTAAAGGGGCGAATACTTTATAAAGATACTGACCTTTTGCAGTTATCAACCAAACGAATGTATGAAATGCGTGGAGACGCCATTTCAATTATTTTCCAAGATCCAATGACAGCATTGAACCCAGTACACACCATTGGGAAACAGATCATGGAAGTGCTTGAATTGCATAGGCCGGAACTTGCAAAGGCTGAGCGTTATGCCTACGCAATAAAAATGTTGGAGAAAGTCAAAATACCACTGCCTGAAAAGCGCGTTGATGAGTATCCACATAACCTTTCTGGCGGTATGCGCCAGAGAGTGATGATTGCCATGGCGTTGGCTTGTAAGCCAGATGTTTTGATTTGTGATGAGCCGACCACTGCATTGGATGTGACGGTGCAGGCTTCAATCCTTGAATTGATGCGTGAGTTACAGCAAGAAACGGGAATGGCAATGGTCTTCATTACACATGATCTTGGTGTTGTGGCAGAGATCTGTGACGATGTAGCCGTTATGTATGGTGGTCGAATTGTTGAAAAAGCAGATGTCTTTGACCTGTTTGATCAGCCACAGCACCCATATACCAAAAGATTACTAGGCTTGATGCCGAGCTTAGAGCATAAACCAAAACAAATGATCGATATTCAGCCTATTGATCCAAGTATTTTCCAGAGCTATTAGGGGGGAGTGATGCAGGAAGTATTAAGAATAGAAAACTTAAAGCAGCACTTTATCTCTGGCAAAAGACTATTTTCACAGGGTTATACGATAAAGGCCGTCGATGGCGTCTCTTTTTCTCTAGAAAGAGGTAAGACGCTAGGGTTGGTTGGAGAGTCAGGTTGTGGCAAAAGCACTTTAGGCCGCACAATCTTAAAACTCTTTGAACCAACGGAGGGGAGAATTTACTTTGAAGGGAGGGACATTACACGACTGTCTGCAAAAGAGATGCGTCCATTACGCAAAGAAATGCAGATCGTATTTCAAGATCCTATGGAGTCTCTCAATCAGCGACATACTATTGGTATGATTTTGGAAGAACCGTTTGTTATTCATAATATGGGGACAGCGGTTGAGAGAAAGCAGTGGGTATTGGAACTGTTAGATAAAGTGGGGTTACCGAGAGAAGCCGTAAATCGTTATCCTCATGAGTTTTCTGGTGGTCAAAGACAGCGTATTGGTATCGCAAGAGCTATTGCGTTAAAGCCAAAGTTACTGATCTGTGATGAATCTGTGTCGGCACTGGATGTATCAGTGCAAGCGCAAATTATCAATTTGCTGCTATCACTGCAGAAAGAAATGAACCTAGCAATGATTTTTATTTCACATGATCTTTCAGTTGTTAGACAAGTTTCAGATGAAGTGGCAGTCATGTATTTTGGTAAAGTCGTAGAATATGGAAATGCGCAAATTATTTATGATGCGCCACAAAATGATTATACCCAGAAATTATTATCAGCAATTCCGATTACACATCCTAGCCAACGAAAACGAAGCTAGAATAATAATTAAATAAACGCATTTTTGCTTGTTATAGATAATCAGGGTTTGAATTAACTCTGAGGCGCTTATTCATCTTAAGGATAGGGTTTTCCAAAGGATTTATAAGAATAACTTTAATAAGAATTAAATATTCATGGAAGTTAACATATGCAGAACACAATAAAGTGTAAGCGAAGGACCATTGCCCTAGCTGTATCTGTTTTATTATCTTCACCTGCATGGGCTGACGATAATAAAGAAGAACAGGAAGAGAAATCTGCTTGGTCAGATTTTGGGGGGAGTTTGTCACTTTCATATGACACCAATATATATGATCCTGATGACCATCGTTCCGTTAGAAGTCTATCTTGGAGTGGCGGTTTAAATTATAGGTTCACGAATAATATTACTGGTTATTTATCGACTGGTGGTTATCGCGCCTACGAAAATAAAACTGGAGATTTTGCAACTGATTCTGTTATCGGTGCAAGTTACTCAGGTTTATATGAGTTTGGAGAAACAGGAAAAATAGGAGCGAGTGGGCAATTTACGATTCCCACCTCAGAAGCTTCGCGTAAAGACGAATTGCAAACAGCTTTTCGCTTAGCTACTCCAGTTTCAATGAAACCTTGGGGAGTGAATGTTTCTATTACTCCGAGGCTTAGAAAAAACTTTCACAAATATAAAACAGCAGGGGGACGCTCATTAACTGAGTGGACTTACTCTGTTTCATCGAGTGTAAGTAAATCTTGGGAATCATTAACACTCGGTATTTCAGCTCTCGGCGGAAATACAATTAGCTATCAGGGAACGAGGAGAAGTAGTTGGACATACGGGGGCTCATTATTTGGCTCTTACAGTATTTCCAAAAACTGGACCGCCTCTTTATCAGCATCAACATCTGGTGTTTATCAAGATGCTGAGCGAGGCACATTGGGAAATATTGACCTATTCGACCAAGACAATGCTTCTTACAGAGCAACCGTTACTTTCTCCTTCTAGAAATAAATAACAAGGATATATTATGGCACTTAAAAGATTAGCACTTGCCTCTGCGGTGACCGCTATTTTAGCGGGTTGTGGTGCAGACGATCAGTCTTATGACTATGTTGAGCGAGATAATAAAGAAATTCAGGTAAAAGACCTCAAAGATGGGCGTTGGTTCTATGTGCCAACAACAGGCGCGGCTCCGCGCTTTGCGCTCAACCAGTTTCCTTTTCTTCAGGGTATGGGACGTTATGTAGAATTATGTTTCACTGAAACAGGCTTAGAAGTTCGTGCGTTTGATAAAAATTACCCAGATTCCTCATTACCAAAAGACCAAAATAATTACTGTGTTGAGCAAGACAATTTAGTTGGTAGTGATGACTTAGTTAACTTTGCTCAAGTACTTGAGATTCCGGGTGACTTCGCTGCATATCGTTGTAGTGAAGATGCTTACGATGATTGTACGAATAAAGAAGAAATCAACAACGATGCGAGCCTAGATTTTCGTAAGAAAACCCATTTTACGCCAAATCCTGAAGATCTAATTGTCTCTGAGTTTAACTACGAAGACCTATTTGGTTTAACTGACGGAATTAGTGAGCAAGGTACACCAACACTTGTTTCTTGGGAGTTCGACCCTAAAAGTGGTGTACTTAACTTCGAATTGGAGCGTACTTTCCGCGTAGATCTCGACAATATTACAGACTATATCAATTTTGGTACTAAAGCAGGCCTCGAAGAAGCGTTGGTTGATGGTGCGTTTAAATCACGTTTTTACTACTCATTAGTACATGAAAGTGTCGTGGCATCTGAAGACTATCAACCTGTTCTTTACCCGGTGGGTGATGAAAATGACATTGGTTTCTTTACCACAGCGACGAAAAAGTTAAACCCGATCACCAATAAATATGATCGTGATGTCGTATATTTGAACCGTTTCAACCCTGATGAAAGTATTAAGTATTACTTAACCGACAATTTCTTTGAAGAGAAAAACAAGATTTTCTTAGATGCGACGTTGGAAACAGTAAATAAAATGAACCAAGCTTTATCTCTATTTGGTAGCGACTCTGGTAAGCCGCCTATTGAGATTGTAAACCCATCTGCGGGCGCAGGGGTTCACCCTGGTGATTTACGCTATAACATCATCAATCTTGTTGATGAGCCGTTAGCGAATGGCTTACTTGGCTATGGTCCATCGGTTGGCAACCCGATGACGGGCGAAATTATAAAAGCGCATGTAAATCAGTACTCTGGTGTTGCAAGAACAGGGGTTCCTTACTATTGGGACAATCTAGCGCGCTTCTATAACCGTAACCAGTTGGACTTAGATGGATTAGATCCGTTGCCAACAACGTCATCGAATGTTAGTAAGGAGGTTTCAAACCGTCTTGACCAGTTATCAACGATGGCTGCTATTTCTAAATTAGAGTCTCAAAACAGCGCTCCAGTAGCTCCTAACCTAACGAAAGAAGAAGTATTAGGTGATAAGGCGCCGATCCAAGAGCCGACGATTCTTCAGACCAATTTCAACGATGACATGGACTTTGAGGATGTTGTTGCGGCTGAAGAAAACCGCCTTGCTTACTGGGCTGAGAACAATGCATATCCTATCGAAGCTTCTTGGGTGTCTTCTAGCAACAAGGCAATGCTAGACAACCTAGAGTTAGACGACGAACGTTATTTCGATATTAGTTTCGACGACAACGATGTCGAAGTATCACGTGAGCTTAAGCGTTGGAAATACCTACCGAAGGATTTGAAACAAACTGTAGCGGATGCAATCACAGTTGCTACCTACAGCAATACTCTTGTTCACGAAATTGGCCACAACGTTGGCCTTCGTCATAACTTCAAAGGTTCAAACGATAAAGAAAACTATTACACCCTTGAGCAAGCGCACGCACTCGGATTGAATAATATTCCAGCGTACAGTTCTACAATGGATTATGCGCCAAGTATGCTTGACGAGACACCTACTTGGGGGCTGTATGATATCGCTGCATTTAAGTTTGGTTATGGTCGTATTGTTGAGACTATTCAAGATTCATCAACATCAGCACCTGCTGTCGTTGCTCAACCACCGCAAGGTGCTCCAGCAGAGGAGGTCGCGGCGTATGAGCAATACGAAGCTGATTTAGAAGCTTACCAACAAAGCTTTGCTTATCGATTTGGTAATCATAGTTCAAATGATTCTCTCATGGTTTGTTCTGAAGTGGTGGCTCTTGATGGAGCTCAAGCAGGTAAGTCACTATACAACTGTGATTTTAATCGTTTTGACACCGCAGCGCTTAGTGACAATGTGGAAGATTATGCCAAGACAAGATACGGCGTTCTTTACTACTTAGACAATGTTCATGATATCGAGCGTAAGTCTTATGATTTCTGTACTGACGGCAACGTATCGCTGAACAGTGACTGTAACCGTTTTGATGAAGGTACAACGCTAGACGAAATCGTATCTTACGAATGGCAGAATTACCTAGATAGCTATGATCGCCGTAACTTAGCGGAATACAGTACGAATGGTTTGTTCTCTTCTGATTACCCAAGCTACATTGTACGCCGATTCCGTGAGATGACATCTATTCGTGACAAGATGGAAGATCTAGAGCGTATTGACAATATCTATACAGAATTAGGTTATACAAGTTCGACTGACAAGCCTGGTGATTTCCTGCTAAGTCTTGCAGCAAACGATACTTATTGTAAGACGGCAGGTGATGCGACTAATAGCTGGTTCTGTGATTATGCTTATGGAGCACAAAAGTCAGCAGCTTACTTCCTTGATGTACTTGCAACACCAGAGCATCAGTGTGTCATTCAAAATGGTGACGGCAATCAGAAAGTAATTTCACTTGGTCAATTATTAAACAATAGTTCATTCAATATTCCAGCAGATTACGATCTTATCGATGCTGACTGTTTTGACCCTGTTGCGACAGAGTTTATTGAGGATGCAGAAAGCGGATATGTAGCAGTAGCTGAAACGAAGAATGGTCGATTCCTGAACTCAATTGGTAGCTTTGATCCTGACTATCCGTGGTCAAATGCAGTATCTGTTTTAGGTAGTTGGCCTGATAAAGCTCTTGCTAGTTATTTCTTATCAAGACGTTTTTCAACTCGCTACACTGATGAAGTAAGTTTTGCTTCATTGATGGATATTCCTGGTGTGCAGGCTGAATATGAAAACATCATGGCAAACATCGTAGCCAATACAGGTTTAAACAACCCAGTAGAGCTAGTTGATAAAGAAGGAAATGCATATTCAAGTCTAAACGGTGTTGAGGTGAACTTACATATTACGGAGCAGATGGAGTCTCTTTCTCCAATGCCAAAAGGTATTGAACGTTTCCTTGATATCTCAAACCGTAGCCGTCAGCGCATTGGCGATCTCATCCTAAATATGGGTGTACGTCAAATGCAATCAGATGACTACACAGTGAAGTCACGTGGTAAAGCACAATTTGATGCCTTTACTAAGCAGCAAGACCGTTACGGTATCATAGCAGGGGATAAAGTTGAGTTTGTGATTGATGGTAAAACATTTGTTGCTACCAAATCGAACAAACTAGCTTACGCGTACGCAAATCAACTTGTTACGTCAGATGGTTATGATCTTAAAGTGTTCCTAGACAACTACGATTCAGCGGATTTAACAGCTGTTGCAAATAGTATTGATACCGCGTGGGGTAGTTTTAGAACTAGCATTATTCCAGCATATCATGATGCTGTACTATTATTTGATTCGCCAATGGTTAATGCGATGAAAGCCAATATTGACGCGGATATTGCAGCGGGCACATTGAACTTCTCGCAATCATTCAATAACTTTGTCAATGCGAACATTGGGTCGGGTGATCTAGTCTATGACGCTGGCGCAGGAACAATTGCATTTGCTGGTGGCAAAGTACATGATGTAAATGTTGCATACTCAGGCTACACCGACGCAATGGAGCTAATCTACTTCGGTTATACTGATGCGATGATGGCCGCCGTAGACAATGTTTATGCTGGATACGATGCAGCATCAGCACAGGATAAAGAGCTTTGGACAACGGATTTAAATCTAATCCAAGCATACTTAACTGGTGATATTTCTGCGGTCGCGGGTGAATACTATGAATTACTTGACCGATTGCCAAATGCGGCTGATTTTGAGTAATAGCGAGTATTGATTTAGCAAGTTATTAAGTTTAAGGCTCACCAAATAAGGTGAGCCTTTTTTATTTTCAGCCCTAAACCACCTACTTCAGTAGGTGGTTATCATTCGGTTAGGCTTTGCCTGTAGTTCTACCCATGTTAAATGCTCCCTTGATTTTTAGCGAAGTCAAAGAGGACAAATAACATGAGTAG
>Ga0209379_10000540_pt1 | contig 30494 bp, 28 predicted proteins | sample tdDd001_FD_187124 | JGI IMG/M metagenome (GOLD analysis project Ga0209379, IMG submission 187124) | Marine sediment microbial communities from the Atlantic coast under amendment with organic carbon and nitrate - tdDd00.1 (SPAdes)... | ecosystem: Environmental > Aquatic > Marine > Coastal >...
TGTTCTGTATGGTGCGTAAGCACGAAGTTAACGAAGGTTTCTTTGTTACTTCTATCCTGTTTGCACTTATCGTTCCACCAACGCTACCTCTATGGCAAGCAGCGCTAGGTATTACCTTCGGTGTTGTAGTTGCTAAAGAGATTTTCGGTGGTACTGGTCGTAACTTCCTTAACCCAGCACTTGCTGGTCGTGCATTCCTATTCTTCGCTTACCCAGCTCAAATCTCGGGTGACGTAGTATGGACAGCAGCTGACGGCTTCTCTGGTGCAACGGCGCTTAGCCAATGGGCTCACGGTGGTAGCGGCGCGTTGATCAACAACATCACTGGCGCTCCTATTACTTGGATGGATGCATTCATCGGTAATATCCCAGGCTCAATTGGTGAAGTATCGACTCTTGCTCTTATGATCGGTGCAGCAATGATCGTCTACATGCGTATTGCATCTTGGCGCATCATCGCAGGTGTGATGGTCGGTATGATTGCAACAGCAACGCTGTTCAACGTTATCGGTTCTGACACTAACCCAATGTTCAACATGCCATGGCACTGGCACCTAGTTCTTGGTGGCTTTGCGTTCGGTATGTTCTTTATGGCAACAGACCCTGTATCAGCTTCATTTACTAACAAAGGTAAATGGTGGTACGGCGCGCTAATCGGCGTGATGTGTGTACTAATCCGTGTAGTTAACCCAGCATACCCAGAAGGTATGATGCTGGCGATTCTATTCGCGAACCTGTTTGCACCTCTGTTCGACCATGTGGTTATCGAGAAGAACATCAAGCGGAGACTAGCACGCTATGGCAAGTAATAACGACAGCATTAAAAAGACGCTGGGTGTTGTTGTCGGGTTGAGCCTTGTTTGTTCAATCATCGTATCAACAGCAGCGGTAGGTCTACGTGACAAGCAAAAAGCTAACGCTGTACTAGATAAGCAAACTAAGATCGTTGAAGTTGCTGGTATTGACGCTGACGGTAAGAAAGTACCTGAGCTATTTGCTGAGTACATTGAACCTCGTCTAGTTGACTTTGACACTGGTGCGTTTGTTGACGGCGATGCTGCAACTTACGATCAGCGTAAAGCAGCAAAAGATCCAGCAGAGTCTATCAAGCTAACAGCTGACCAAGACAAAGCGAAGATCCTTCGTCGTGCTAACACTGGTGTTGTATACCTAGTGAAAGATGGCGACGCTGTATCTAAGATCATCCTGCCGGTACACGGTAATGGTCTTTGGTCAATGATGTATGCATTTGTTGCGGTTGAAACTGACGGTAACACTGTATCTGCGATCACTTACTACGAGCAGGGTGAAACTCCTGGACTTGGTGGTGAAGTTGAGAACCCATCTTGGCGTGATCAATTTATTGGCAAGAAGCTTTATGATGAAAACTTCAAGCCAGCTATCAAAGTTGTTAAAGGTGGTGCCCCAGCCGGTTCTGAACACGGTGTTGATGGCCTATCAGGTGCGACACTAACAGGTAACGGTGTTCAAGGTACATTTGATTTCTGGTTAGGCGATATGGGCTTTGGTCCATTCCTAGCAAAAGTTCGTGACGGAGGTCTGAACTAATGTCTAGCGCACAAAACGTTAAGAAGAGTCTGTTAGCACCAGTATTGGATAACAACCCAATCGCACTTCAGGTTCTTGGTGTTTGTTCTGCTCTTGCAGTAACAACCAAACTAGAAACGGCTTTTGTAATGACACTAGCGGTTATCTTTGTAACTGCACTGTCTAACTTCTTCGTTTCGGTAATCCGTAACCACATTCCAAACAGCGTGCGTATCATCGTCCAGATGGCTATCATCGCATCGCTAGTAATCGTGGTAGACCAAGTGTTAAAAGCATACCTATACGATATCTCTAAGCAGCTATCTGTATTCGTAGGCCTAATCATTACTAACTGTATTGTAATGGGCCGTGCTGAAGCATTTGCTATGAAGTCAGAGCCACTACCGTCACTTATCGATGGTATTGGTAACGGCCTTGGTTACGGTTTCGTTCTTATCACTGTTGGTTTCTTCCGTGAACTATTTGGCTCAGGCAAACTGTTCGGTATGGAAGTGCTTCCACTAGTGAGCAATGGTGGTTGGTATCAACCAAACGGTTTGATGCTTCTAGCACCATCTGCATTCTTCCTAATCGGCTTCCTAATCTGGGCAATCCGTATTCTGAAACCAGAACAAGTAGAAGCGAAGGAGTAAGGACGTCATGGAACATTACATTAGCTTGCTAGTTAAATCGATTTTCATCGAAAACTTAGCACTATCGTTCTTCTTAGGTATGTGTACATTCCTTGCTGTATCTAAGAAAGTTAAGACCTCTTTCGGTCTTGGTGTTGCGGTTGTATTCGTACTGACAGTAGCAGTACCAGTGAACAACCTGCTTTACACTTTCATTCTTAAAGAGAATGCGTTAGTTGAAGGCGTGGACCTTAGCTTCCTGAACTTCATCACCTTTATCGGTGTAATCGCAGCACTTGTACAGATTTTAGAAATGATCTTAGACCGTTTCTTCCCACCTCTGTACAACGCGCTAGGCATCTTCCTACCGCTGATCACAGTAAACTGTGCGATCTTCGGTGGCGTGTCTTTCATGGTTACACGTGACTACAACTTTGCTGAATCTGTTGTTTACGGCTTCGGTTCTGGTGTGGGCTGGATGTTAGCTATCGTTGCGTTAGCAGGTATCCGCGAGAAGATGAAGTACTCTGATGTACCTCCAGGTCTACGCGGTCTTGGTATTACGTTCATCACAGTTGGTCTTATGGCGTTAGGCTTTATGTCTTTCTCTGGTGTTCAACTGTAAGTCGGGTAAACGGCAGCAATTAAAGGAATAGTCATGAATACTATTATTTTTGGTGTAGTGATGTTTACCCTGATTATTTTGGCGCTAGTTTTAGTGATTCTTTTCGCTAAATCTAAACTAGTACCATCAGGTGACATTACAATTTCTGTGAACGATGACCCTTCACTGGCGATCGTTACACAACCAGGTAGCAAGCTACTGGGTGCTCTAGCAGGTGCTGGTGTATTCGTATCTTCTGCTTGTGGTGGCGGTGGCTCTTGTGGTCAGTGTCGCGTAAAAGTTAAATCAGGTGGTGGCGACATCCTACCTACCGAGCTTGACCATATTACTAAAGGTGAAGCACGTGAAGGTGAGCGTCTAGCGTGTCAGGTTGCAATGAAAACTGACATGGATATCGAGCTTCCTGAAGAGATCTTCGGCGTTAAGAAGTGGGAATGTTCAGTTATCTCTAACGATAACAAAGCAACATTCATCAAAGAGCTTAAGCTACAAATCCCAGATGGCGAATCAGTACCTTTCCGTGCTGGTGGTTACATCCAGATTGAAGCACCAGCTCACCACGTGAAATACGCTGACTTCGATGTACCAGATGAGTACCGTGAAGATTGGGATAAATTCAATCTGTTCCGTTACGAGTCTAAGGTAAACGAAGAGACTATCCGTGCTTACTCAATGGCTAACTACCCTGAAGAAGAAGGTATTATTATGCTGAACGTGCGTATTGCTACGCCGCCGCCTAATAATCCTGACGTACCACCTGGTATCATGTCTTCATTTATCTGGTCTCTTAAAGAGGGCGATAAGTGTACGATTTCTGGTCCATTTGGTGAGTTCTTCGCTAAAGACACTGACAACGAAATGGTATTCGTTGGTGGTGGTGCAGGTATGGCGCCAATGCGTTCACATATCTTCGACCAACTTAAGCGTCTTAACTCTACGCGTAAGATGTCTTTCTGGTACGGTGCACGTTCTAAGCGCGAAATGTTCTACGTTGAAGACTTTGACGGCCTACAAGCTGAAAACGACAACTTCGTATGGCACTGTGCTCTGTCTGACCCTATGCCAGAAGATAACTGGGATGGTTACACAGGCTTCATCCACAACGTATTGTACGAAAACTACCTGAAGGATCACGAAGCTCCTGAAGATTGTGAGTACTACATGTGTGGTCCACCGATGATGAACGCAGCTGTTATCGGCATGCTTAAAGATCTAGGTGTAGAAGACGAGAACATTCTACTGGATGACTTCGGCGGTTAATCCACCTAAGTGTCTGAATGTTATGGCTGACTCGACTGAGTCAGCCATTGTTTTTTCTAAGAATGGTAATAGTCGATACGTTCGATAAAGACGTATGAGCTATTCCCGTTCCCCAAAAATACAGGAGTCTAACAAGTGAAAAAGTGGCTTGTTGCATTTGCTTCTCTGTTGGTACTGGCTGGTTGTGAAAAACCAGTAGAGCAGATTCATTTAAGTGGCCCAACAATGGGTACAACTTACAACATTAAATACATTGCGGCCGAAGGTCAGCCCTCTCCCCAAGAGCTACAAGTTGAAATCGATCGATTACTTGAAGAAGTAAACGATCAGATGTCGACTTACCGTAAAGACTCAGAGCTAAGCCGTTTCAATCAAAGCGAATCGCTAGAGGCATTTGAAGTGTCACCACAAACGGCGACTGTTGTGAAAGAAGCGATTCGTCTAAACGGTCTTACTTTAGGTGCCTTAGATGTGACAGTGGGCCCACTAGTTAATCTATGGGGCTTTGGCCCTGAAGCGCGCCCTGAGGTTGTGCCTACGGATGCCGAACTGAGTGAGCGTAAAGCAATGACGGGCATTCAACACCTTGCAGTTGACGGCAACATGTTGAAAAAAGATATACCGAATCTATATGTCGATCTATCAACGATTGCAAAAGGCTGGGGGGTTGATGTTGTCGCGGATTACATTCAGTCTCAAGGTATCCTAAACTATATGGTTGAGGTCGGTGGTGAAATGCGCTTAAAAGGCCTTAACCGTGAAGGTGTAGCTTGGCGTATTGCAATAGAAAAACCGTCTGTTGAAGAGCGCTCTATCCAAGAGATAATTGAACCAGGTGATATGGCAGTCGCGACATCGGGTGATTACCGTAACTACTTTGAGCGTGATGGTGTACGCTACTCGCATATTATTAATCCAGCGACAGGCAAACCGATCAATCATAAAGTGGTGTCGGTCACTGTTTTAGATGCCTCTTCAATGACGGCAGATGGCTTAGCTACTGGACTAATGGTTCTTGGCGAAGAGCAAGGTATGAGAATCGCAGAGCAAAATAATATCCCTGTGTTTATGATTGTAAAAACGCAGGATGGATTCAAAGAGATGGCTTCAACAGCGTATAAGCCATTTCTAAACCAATAACCCAATTATAAGAGCATGTCACTATGAGTGAGTTTATTATTACATTTGGTGTGTTTATGGCCGTGATTGCAGCAATGTCTATCGGCTATATTATCCAGAAGAAGGTTGTAAAAGGCAGCTGTGGCGGCCTTGGAGCAGTTGGCATTGATAAAGTATGTAACTGTCCTGAACCATGTGATGCGCGTAAGAAGCGCGAAGCACGTGAAGCGGCTCGACAAGAAAAGCTTGCGGCATGGGAAAAAGATCGTATTGCTTAATTCTCTAGCAAACGGATAAGTAAAAAAACACCAGCACTATGCTGGTGTTTTTGTATCTAAGAGAAGGATATAGGTTGCTATGAGGAGATGGTTTGATTGCGCCCCGCTGCCTTCGCTGAGTATAAGTGGTCATCAGCAATCTTGATTTGAGCGTTTAGGTCTGTATTTTGGCTACATACGCCGATACTGATCGTCACCTGAATTTGCTGGCCATTGTGCTTTATAGGTGTTTTTTCAACACGCTGACGCATGTTTTCAATTCGACTAATGAACTCGTCGAATGGAGCACAAGACTGGATGCAGAATTCCTCTCCACCAAAACGCACCACCACATCTTCTGGGAAATAGATTTTCAGGATGTTGGCAACCATCTTTAATGTCGCGTCACCACCATCATGCCCATAGGTGTCATTGACCTTTTTAAAGTAGTCAATATCGAGCATAGCGATATTACTGTGCTCGCAACCAGTGCAGGCTTGATTGAAGAGAAAGCGCCGATTCCATAAGCCTGTCAAGGCATCTTGGTTGGCTAACTTATACAGTTCGTCGGTTGCATCTTTCATATCTAATAGTTGATGAACGCGGCAATAAAACTCTTCTTGGTTAAACGGCTTAGTGAGGAAATCATTGGCTCCCGCTTTTAGAAATTGAGCGGTGAGAGTTTTTGATTCGTTTCCGGATAGGCCCAAAATGGCCAAGCTATTCTTATCATAACTTTGCCGAATCTCACGGGTCATGATGATGCCATCTTTCTCGGGCATGTCATGATCGGTGATAACAAAAGTGATATCCGAATTCTCCTCAAGCTTTTCTAGTGCTTGTTGACCATTTTCGGCTTGAGTTGTACGAATATATTGGTGTTCGAGAAGTTGGGCTACATGGTTACGTACTGTGGGAGAGTCATCCACGACAAGAGCATGATGATGATCGTTATTGAGCAACCTTTTGGCCAAAGGAAGTAGGTAAGAGACGGACGCCATACTGTCTTTTAGTATGTAGTCAACCACCCCTTTAGCGATAAATCGTTCGCGCGCTTCATCATTAAATGTTGCCGTTAATACGATAACTTTTTGGCGGTATGAAAGTACTAGATCGATAACCTCGCCATCTTGAGCATCTGGCAAGCAGTAATCGAGTACAGCAAAACGGAAGTCCTTGTGTTGCTTTAATAGCAGCTCAGCTTGAGCATATGATTCCGCATCGTAAACCTGACAACCAAGGGCTGCCAGTTGCTGGACCAAGTAATTTCTATACGCACGGCTATCTTCGACAACTAACACTTTATTGTTCAAAGTCGTGCCTCTTATTTTTATTTATAAACCTAATAATAACTATATCTATATAAGATGCGAGTGATTCCTGTGTCAAATTTAATCAAGTTCTGACTTTGATATGGCGCACACATTAAGTATACTGTTTTTATATACAGTTTTGTTTAATGCCTAGTAGTCGTGAATGTCTAGTGACAAAGTGAGAAAAATCATACATGTCGATATGGATTGCTTTTATGCAGCAGTGGAGATGCGTGACAACCCCTCATATAGGAATCGTCCGCTGGCTGTCGGTGGTCACGAAAAGCAACGTGGTGTGATCAGCACTTGTAATTATGAAGCGAGAAAATTTGGTGTACGCAGTGCGATGGCAACCTCTAAAGCGCTTCAGTTATGCCCTAGGTTACTTGTCGTTCCCGGTCGGATGGATGTGTACAAGCTGGTATCTCAGCAGATCAGAGCAATCTTTGCCCGCTACACAGATTTGATAGAGCCGCTATCTTTGGATGAAGCCTATTTAGATGTGACTAATTGTACTCAGTTCAAAGGGTCGGCCACATTGATTGCTGAAGCGATTCGCAATGATATTTGGCAAGAGCTCAACCTTACTGCGTCAGCTGGTATTGCTCCAGTAAAGTTCCTCGCTAAGGTCGCTTCCGATATGAACAAGCCTAACGGGCAATATGTCATACCTCCCGAGCGAGTCCAGCAAGAAGTCGATAAATTGCCACTAGAGAAAATACCGGGTGTGGGCAAAGTCAGTTTAGAAAAGCTCCATCAAGCTGGCTATTTCGTTTGTGCAGATATTAAGAATAGTGATTATCGAGAGCTATTGCGTCAATTTGGTCGTTTAGGTGCGTCGCTGTGGAATAAAAGTCATGGCGAGGATAACCGTGAAGTGGTTGTCGAACGAGAGCGCAAGTCAGTTGGAGTTGAACGAACCTTTAGTCAAAATATCTCAACCTATGAGGAGTGCTGGCAGGTAATTGAAGAGAAGCTGTTTCCCGAACTAGAAAAACGCTTAGAGAAAGCATCACCGGAAAAGGCCATCATTAAGCAAGGCATTAAGCTCAAGTTCGCCGATTTTCGACTTACGACCATTGAGCATATTCATCCGCAACTTGAGCTCGAATATTTTAAGCAGCTGTTAAGAGATATCCTAAAACGGCAGAATGGACGCGAAATTCGCTTGTTAGGCTTAAACGTTATGCTTAAGCCTGAAGAGCAAGTCAAACAATTGAGCTTTTTTTAAGTCTAGCGATTGAGCTCAATCCATTGGCGAACTTGGGCAAAAGGTGTTGCTTCGAGTTTGCCAAAACCAGACAGAGAGCGAGCCTTAAGCTTAGTGAATTTTGGGGTCGTGATGCCACATAGAAACTTCGCTTGCAGTGCGACAGAGAGTTGATGTCCTGCTTTATCACTCAGCTCATTTAGCCAGTTTTCTAGTGGATAGTCAGACAGTGGAGTGACATCACCGCGCGGTAAAGTGGCCACTTGCTCTCGACAGACACTGCAATGACCACACTGCTTAGGCGCTTGATGATCACCAAAATAATGCGCTAATTCATAGCTTAAGCACTGAGATGACTCGAAGAAACTCAGTAGGTTATGAATTCGAGCGATGTCGCTAGTTTCTTTATCTGAGAATAGCTGCCATAAGTCATGATTCAACTTATCGATTGGTTGGCTTGGTGTGTTCACTTGATAGACTTCCGTCATCAATTTGCTTTCTAACTCAATCCAGCCTTTTTCGTTAAAGTAGTCGAGTGCTGCCACTGCACGCTGTCTTTCGCCTTGGAAGTGAGTCCATAGAGCGTCAAAATCGACCTGACACCAAACTTTGGCCTGACTTGAACAGTCAAACAATGCTTGGACAAAAGCGCGTCTTGCCGGATCAAACTGGTTGATGATGAAGTGCTTATCTTGAATAAACTTAAAGCGATAGTCGGCAAAATAGCTGTACTTGGCCTGAATTAGCCCTGCCATCTCCATATACACAAGTAACGTCTTGAGTGGTAACTGACGCACGTTACTTTCGGTCGCTAGACGAGAGAGTACGACTTCCCATTGAGGGGAGTGAGTAAGCGCTTGCTCAAGTACCGCTTGGATATCATTAGGTTCAGGGGTGTCACCATAGATAAAGTTTTCTAAGGTACTAATACCACTTTGGTTGGCTAACAGTATGCACTGAGAGGGCTGGCCATCTCTGCCAGCTCGGCCAATTTCCTGCGCGTAATTCTCAATTGATTTAGGTAGGTCAAAGTGAATAACACGACGGATATCCGATTTATCTACCCCCATACCAAAAGCGATGGTCGCAACAATGCAGTCGACTTCTCCTGACATAAATTGGTTTTGGATTTTTTCACGATCCTCACTGGCAAGCCCAGCGTGATAGGCCAACGCAGTATTGCCACTTTTTCGCAGGATAGACGCGACAGTTTCTGCGGTATTTTGCAGCGTTACGTAGACCACGGTCGGCGCTTTAGGATCTGGGCGCAGCAGTTCCAATAGCGCTTCACTTTTGTCTTCGTCTTCACATGGGGAAATCGTGATATCTAAGTTAGAGCGATAAAAACCAGTAATGATGATGTCATTTGGCTCAATCGAAAACTTGCGCTGCATATCTTCGATAACCGATTGAGTCGCCGTGGCAGTGAGCAACAAGGCTTGTGGGATATTAAGCTCTTGCAAGTACTGCGGCAGCTTTAGATAGTCAGGGCGAAAGTTGTGTCCCCACTCAGAAATACAGTGCGCCTCATCGACAACGAGTAAAGAGAGTGGGATCTGACTGATGAACTGGCGAAAACGTTCGTTCTTGAGCCTCTCGACTGAGATCATCAAGATCTTGAGCTCTCCTTGGCGAATCTGATTCATTACTTGTTGGATCTCTTCGCGACTAAGGCTGGAGTCAATCGAGGCGGCAGCGATTCCTTTGCTATGTAAGAATTCGAGTTGATCCTTCATCAGTGCCAACAGCGGCGATACAACAATAGTTAAATGGGGCAAACACAGTGCAGGTAGCTGATAGCAGAGAGATTTACCTGAACCTGTCGGAAAAATAGCAGCACAAGAACGATTCTCTAACACAGTATCGATAACATGCTGTTGACCTTCTCTTAGTTGGTCGAAGCCGAAGGTCGTTTCCAATATCGTTTGAACGTTGCTTGTGGGGTGTGAAGTGCTCATATCTGCCTTTTTGCTATTCTTGCCATCTCTAGCAAGGTATTCTAAAGATAATCCGGACATTGGAACACGATTTTAGTATGAATAAGTTGGAACTGCGCCAAACTATTTTGTCGCTTTTACAGCATAAGCACGCCGTAGCGATCAGTTCGGCTCAACGAGCTATTGAATCTGCGACTGATGAAGAGACGGTCCCGGAGCATAAATACGACACCCTAGCACTAGAAGCCTCTTATTTAGCGCACGGTCAAGCGATGCGGGTTCAAGAGTGTGAGCAAGAGATACAGATGATGTCAGACCTAGTGTTACCAGAGTCCCCAACCAAGATAGGACTGGGGTGCGTCGTGGAACTCATTGATGCTGATGATCAGATAAAGTGTTTTTTTATCGCTCCTTGCTCAGGTGGACTTAAAGTTGTCATCGAGCAGAGCAGCATCATGTTGGTTACGTTTGATTCGCCACTTGGTAAGGCATTAAAAGCCAAACAAACCGGTGACGAGGTAGAATACCAAGTTGGTCAATATAGCCATTGCTATGAAATTGAAGCGATCCACTAACGGAATCGTTTCTGATATGGTGTCATGATTGAATTGAGTGGAATGACAATGAAGAAGATATTACTAACATTACCCATCTTACTATCGAGCCAAGTGTACGCGGCTCAATGTAAGGTTGATCTGAAGAATGAAATTCACCTTGATGGTCAACGCATCGAGATTCTTCAAACCAATGGTGATAGTGCGATTGTCGATAGCGATAATAATCTAATGATCCACGGTGAACGCATCGAATTAGACCGTGAACAACAACAAGCGATCGAAGCCTATCGCGAAAGCTTGAATGATTATCTGCCAAGAGCGAAGAAAATGGCTCAAGACGGCTTAGCACTGGCAAACGATATTATTGACGATGTGGCGGAAAGCTTTGATACTCCGGGCGCATTTGATGATGTAAAACAGTCAATGCAGCAGTTTTATGCCGATATTGAAGCTCGTTACTACAAAGATGGTGATTTAATTTTGCCAGCAGACAGCTTTGGTTCGTTTGGTGATACTTGGGCGGAAGACTTTGATAAAGCCAAGACACTGTTCAATGACGAGTTTATTACTAGCGCATTCAATGCTATGTCGGAGAAGATGAAGGAAGAGGGCGGTCTAAACCTGACAGAAATGGCGTCATCAATGACTGAGCTTAAAGAGCGCATTGCAGAGCGTTTACAAGCACACTCAGTTGAAGTTCAAGAGCAAAGTGAAGCCTTCTGTGATTCTCTTGATCAGATGGCAGAGCAAGAGCAAGAGCTGCATAAGAAGATTCCTGAATTGAAGGATTATCAAATCTTTACTATCTAAACTTCAGCACTCGATTGAAATTGCAGTCTAGACTTAAAGAGCACCAGTAGGGTGCTCTTTTTGTAGACAATTATCTCGTGATTGTGTTTAATCCCGGCTCATTTTTTAATCGTGCTTCAAGGGTTGTGTGAAGATATCTAACTTTTCTGTCAAACAGTTAACGGTATTAGCTTCTATTTTTATAGCGGCTACGTTTGTTATTTGCTATCTCACTTTTCGCTACTTTTTTACTTATGACTTAGCAGTTGAACGTGCTCTCAATCAGCAGCAAGAAGAAGCCCAGCGAGTTAAAACGCTGATTAAAATTCAAAAAAATGATCTCGCCAAAAACTTGATGGATTATGCCTCTTGGAACGAAGTTACTGAGTATATTGCTGGAGAAAATGATGACTTTCTTCAAGATAGTCTCAATGACCACTCTTTTTCCTCTTTAGAAGTCCAGGGCGTCTTTATTTTTGACCATAATGTCTCCTTGGTGTCCGGTAGGCTCTATGACTACACCAATCGTAAAGAAATATCGTACGGCCCTATTCGCTATAAGTTCGGCGCCTTACTCGCTGACAGCTTGCGTTCCCCGACAGATAAAGTGACCTCATTTATCAAGTTTTTGGTGTTGCATGACCAGCCTTACATAATGGGAACTGCCAGAGTGTGCAATAGCGAGGGAATCGATTGTGATAAAGGGTTTATGATGATGATTAAGCCTGTTGGACAAGAGTTTATCCGTACTTTAAGGCAGGCGACGGGTTTAGCCGTTGATATTAAAACCAGAGATGAATTTGAGAGTGTCGATCGTTTTGCTGAAAACGTGTCGGTGATTGAGAAACTGGATTATAAGAATGAGTCGACCGTATTTGTCGTGGTTCATCATTCGGCTAAGATCCCAGATTTTATTACGTGGCGAGAGCTCTCGGCTGTATTGGCCTTCGCAGTGTTTATGTTTGGGTTCAATTTGTACCTCGCGCATATCATCATCAAGCCAGTTAAGCGTGCCCGTGGCGCATTAGATAGTTTGATGAGTGGTAACGCGTCGGTATTGACCGAGCAAGACTCATTTATCTCTTACGAAATGCGTGACTTCGTCTATCGAATTAATGAAGTGTTTAACCAGTTAGAAGCCAAACAGAAAGAGCTTGAGTGGGTCGCTTTACATGATGCCTTGACCAAAGTAGGCAATCGCCGCAGCTTACAGCAATATTGGGATGCATTGGTTAAACAGAGTGGATCGCGCCACATCAGCTTATTGTTAATTGATATCGACTACTTTAAACCTTTTAATGATCACTACGGTCATATAGAGGGAGATAGCGTTCTTCAACAGGTTGCTTCATGTTTAGAGCAAGCCCCTACCCAGTGTGAAAAGTTTGTCGCCCGCTTTGGTGGCGAGGAGTTTTGTGTGGTACTGAGCTCGGAATCCAAAATTGAAAATCAGCAGGAAGCCGAGTGGTTACGTGCTGCGATCGTTGAGTTGCAGATCTCGCATCAACACTCGCCTATTGCTGATTGCATCACGGTGTCTATCGGTGTGGCAGATTGCGCGCTACAACCGTTAGATGAGCTTCAAGATATCTTCTTAGTGGCGGACCCTGCTCTCTATCAAGCAAAGGATTTAGGTCGCAACCAATTTGCGGTTCGTTCTTTTTGATGGAAATGCTGTTTTTTTGCTCTATTTTCTATTAAATCGCTGCATTGTTCGTATTATTTCTTTTGTTGATGCTAAATAAATTGCTGAAGATAGTGTTTTGTATTAACGTACTAGCCAACTAGTTCATTGGTGCAAATTAAGAAGTATGGCACAGGCAGATTCCTCTCAATCTCGTGAGCATTTTGGCTCTCGTCTTGGTTTTATTCTCGCTGCGGCAGGCGCTGCGGTTGGTCTTGGCAACATTTGGGGTTTTCCTACCCAAGCAGCAAGTAATGGCGGCGGCGCTTTCTTACTGGTCTATCTAGTGATGATCCTTGTGGTTGCGTTTCCGATGCTGGTGGTTGAAATGGCAATTGGTCGCCACGGCCAAGCTAACCCAGTTGATAGTATGCGCTCACTTACCAGTAACTCTGTTGGTAAGCGTGTTGGTGCTGCCGTTGGTTGGATAGGCCTAAGTGTGCCGAGTGCGGTATTGGCTTTCTACAGTATCGTAGGTGGTTGGTTAATCTGTTTCTTGCTTGGCGCTGTAACTGACGTCTTAGGTATGGAGGCGGCAACCGCTTGGTTTAAAGGCTTCAGTGTTGAACGTAACCTCTTTGGTACGATTACTTTTTATGTTCTCACCATTTTAATTGTTCAAGGTGGCGTTAAAGAGGGGATTGAGAAGTGGTCGACACGCTTGATGCCGGCTCTGTTCATTTTATTTGGTCTGCTGTTTATCTACATCATGACGCAGAGCGGTGCGATGGAAGGTTTAAAGCATTACCTGATCCCAGATTTTGAGAAGGTGATGGACCGTAAGTTGATTCTCGCGGCAATGGGGCAAGGGTTCTTCTCGCTCACTATTGGTGGCTGTTCAATGCTGATTTATGGCTCTTACCTCAGCAAGAAAGAAAACCTGCCAAAGATGGCGATGAATGTGACGCTGGTGGATACCGCAGTCGCGTTTATTGCCGGGCTGGTCGTGATGCCTGCGATGTTTGTCGCAATGCAAAAAGGCGTGCAGATTTATGCGGAAGATGGGTCACTGCTCAGCTCCGATACCTTGGTATTTACGGTACTGCCGTTAATGTTTGATAGTTTAGGCCTGCTGGGTCAGCTATTTGCCATTGTGTTCTTCTTGCTACTTACTATTGCTGCGTTGACTTCGTCGATTTCAATGTTGGAGTGTCCTGTTGCTCTGGTAAGTGAACGTTTCAACACCAAACGTACACCAACGAGTTGGGTACTTGGTGGTCTGATCGCTCTATTTAGTGTCGTTATCGTCTATAACTTTGGTGAGTTGTTTGGTTTGGTGGCGATGGTCGCGACACAGTACCTACAGCCAGCGGCAGCACTGCTATTCTGCCTATTTGGTGGCTGGGTATGGAACCGTCATTCAAAGATTAAAGAGCTAGAGCAGGGTTGTCCTGAGTTTACTCAAGGCTGGTTTGGTAAGTTATGGCCTGCCTACGTGAAGTTTGTTTGTCCGATTCTAGTTGCGACGGTTATCTGGGCGTCATTTGGTTAACAGGAAAGCGACAGATAATAAAAAGCCCGCATAGTGATATGCGGGCTTTTTGTTTTTAACAGCTTCAGTTTACTGAGCAGGGGCGTTGATTTGGCCAGTTGTTAAAGGATCAACGTCAAGGTCTGTGACCTCTTCAATGAACTCCTCAACCACTTGTTCCACTTCTTCGTCATCTTGCTCAAAGTAAGCTAAGTGGAAGATTGCATCGCCTTCGTTGACCAAAGGTAGGGTCTGTTGACCGATAACAATGCCGCCTTTGCGAGCGGTTAATTCAATCTCACTGTGGCCGAGTGGGGCGCTGATGTAAGCCAATACTTGGCCTTTTTCAACTTTCTCACCCAGTGTCACAACAGTACGTAAGATGCCATCACTTTCAGCACGTAGCCAGCTAGTGGATTTCGCAATAACTGGGGTTGGCAGCTTTTTACGGCTTGAACGCAGCATGCCAATCGCCTGCATCACACGTTGTACACCGATGAAACCCGCACTGATACAAATCGGCTCAAAGCGTAATGCTTCACCCGCTTCGTAAGTCAGAACCGGAATGCCCAGGCGTTCAGCCTCGCTACGCAGAGAACCATCACGTAGTGGAGCATCGACTATCACTGGCGTAGCGAACGCCTGAGCAATACGAAGTGTTTCTGGATTACTTAAATCTGCACGAATTTGTGGCAGGTTAGTGCGATGAATCGCACCCGTGTGTAAGTCCAGAATGTAATCACAGCGCTTAGCGACCTGAGAGAAGAAAGTATTCGCCATGCGTGAAGCCAACGAGCCTTTCTCACTTCCTGGGAAGCAGCGGTTTAGATCGCGTCGATCCGGTAGGTAACGCGATTTATGAATAAAGCCAAATACGTTGACGATTGGCACAGCAATCACGGTACCTTTGAGCTTGTTAGCGTCAATGGTGTTGATCAACTGGCGTACAATTTCAACGCCGTTAAGCTCATCACCATGGATAGCTGCGTTGACCATTAATACGGGTCCTGCTTGCTTACCATTGATGATCTCAACAGGGATCGATAAAGGCGAATGGGTATAAAGCTTCGCAGCTTCTAACTCAACAACTTTACGCTCTCCCGGCGAGATAGACTCGCCGAGAAATTCAAATGCGCTATTCTTCTTAGCCTTTGCCACGAGTTTTAGTCCTTTTGCTTGCCGCATTCTTCTCAATAAATTCGACAATCATTCCAGCAATGTCTTTACCAGTTGCGGCCTCAATACCTTCAAGACCTGGAGATGAGTTTACTTCCATGACTAATGGACCACGGTCTGATCTTAGTAGATCTACCCCAGCCACATTTAGACCCATTATCTTCGCAGCCGCTACCGCAGTACGGCGCTCTTCTGGAGTGATCTTAATTAAAGATGCACTACCACCACGGTGTAGGTTTGAGCGGAATTCGCCTTCAGCACCTTGACGCTTCATTGCTGCAATCACTTTGTCACCAAGTACGAAGCAGCGAATATCTGCACCGCCCGCTTCCTTGATGTACTCTTGCACCATGATGTTTGCTTTTAGGCCCATGAAAGCTTCTACAACGCTTTCTGCTGCTTTACGAGTTTCAGCTAGAACCACACCGATGCCTTGAGTACCTTCAAGTAGTTTGATCACTACTGGAGCACCACCGACCATTTCAAGTAGATCTTTTACGTCATCAGGCTTGCTTGCAAAACCTGTGATTGGCATGCCGATACCTTTACGTGATAGCAATTGCATTGAGCGTAGCTTGTCACGAGAACGTGTGATTGCAACAGATTCATTAACTGGGTAAACGCCCATCATTTCAAACTGGCGTAATACCGCAGTACCGTAGAAAGTTACAGACGCACCGATTCGAGGAACAATCGCATCAAAGCCAGATAGCTCTTCACCTTTGAAGTGGATCTCTGGTTTCTCTGAGTTGATATTCATGTAACAACGTAGCGCATCAATCACTTTTACTTCGTGACCACGGCTTTCTGCCGCTTCAATTAGACGCTTGGTTGAGTACAGGTTCGCGTTGCGAGACAGAATACCAATTTTCATTATTTGCTTTCCTCGAAAGGGACTAAAAACGATTCAACAGGGTCGACAATGATGCGATCGTGCATTGCAGTGCGACCTAATAGCATGCGAAAAGCCATGTTTTCGCGATTAGTTAAAGTAATTTCAATTGGCCAACTTTTTCCGCCAATGCTCAGTTCTGATTCGATCACATAACGTGATTCTTCATGACCACCTGAGTCGCGCACTGTGCGCTCGTCAATTACTTTAGCTTCACAAACTTTTTCGAATTCCGTGTCATGTTGTTTAGGGTGAATCCAGAAGCGGACCCACAGAGCTTCGTCCTTTTTAAAGCTCTCTACTTTGAACGCGTGTAAGCAAGACGTCCTGGCTCCGGTATCAATCTTTGCATTAATTTCATCAATACCTAAACCTGGCAGGCTAAGAGTTTCTCGCCAGCCGACTAATAGTTTTTCTTTCATCGCAGTAACATAATTTTAGAGAGTATTTAAGATGCTCGAGTGAAGTGAGCATCCCCAACATAACACGGTCGAATTGTGCCGAGTCTTGTGCTTGAAGAGGGTAAGAATGTACCCAAAGGCGCTTCAAGGTGGGCGACTGTAGCAACCAAGTGAGGGTGTGACTAACGAAAAAAAATGACCATCAAGATAAAAGTTTTTTATTGATGATTTTCACTGGGTGAGAAAATGAAACTTGAGGCAGGAAGCACAAAATTGAAGATTTATTGAACTTATCAATGACTAAGGGGTATCCCATCTAAAAACTCTTCTATCTTTAAATGGATAACTATCGTAAGACATTAAATTAGAGGGACTTATGAAAAAAACGATTGTAAAAGCGGTGGCAATTACAGCTGTAATTGCAAGCATGACGGGCTGTGTAGGTAGCATGGCCGTTACAGGCAAGCTTATGCAGTTTAACGTTGAAGTGGTTGATAACCGATATGCACGTGCCGGGGTCAACTTTTTACTCGCACCGGTATACGCCATTACGACAGCGGCTGACTATATTGTATTCAACTCATTGGAGTTTTGGACAGGTAAAAACCCGATTAATGGCTCTCCTCACATCTTTGATACCAAGACTGAGACCATGCTAGATATAAACGACGATCTAGATGACTCACTTAAAGAGGCGCCTATTGCTCCAATTTCTATGTATCGTACGTTTGAGCAAGGGGAAATGAAGCGCATTGACGACGACACCTTCGAAATCGATATTACTTACAGCAATGGCGATAAATCCATCCTGCGTGGTGTGAAGATGGATGAAAATATCCAATACTTTATTGATGGGGAATTGGTTGGAGAGACAACCCTGGGTCAACTTCAAGAACTTGCTGCTTCAAAAGCATAAACAAATAGAAATAAAAAAGCCGAGTCATATTCCGACTCGGCTTCTTGTTGTTTAGATTACGCTTTTTCAGGAATCGCTTCTAATAGCGCAACCATTTGATCCCAGAATAGCGCAACGGTATCGATCTTCACTTTCTCATCTGGAGAGTGAGGGAACTTGATTGTTGGGCCAAAAGAAACCATGTCCATGTTCGGGTAAGGTTCTTTGAATAGACCACACTCAAGGCCAGCGTGAATCACCATGATGTTTGGCTTGTGACCGTAGATGCCTTCATACATATCACGGAAGATAGCCATGATTTCAGAATCCGCGTCTGGCTTCCAACCCGGGTAAGCTCCAGAGAATTCAATCTGTGCACCTGCTAGCTCTGCAACAGAAGCTAGCATGCCTTCTACTTGCTGACGACCAGAGTCAATCAGTGAGCGTACTAGACATAGTACTTGAATTTGGTTTTCTTCCGTTGTGATAACACCAACGTTAAGAGAAGTCTCAACCACACCTTCAATTTCATCGCTCATACGAATCACGCCATTTGGACATGCGTTTAGCGCAGCAATAAAGCGTTGTTGGTCCGCAACGATTAAAACCTGTGCGTCTGTTTCGATAGTTTCATTGAAAGAAACAATGTCAGTTTCCACTTTACCTAGCTCTGTTTTAAGCAGGTTAGTGTAGAACTCAAACAGCTCTGCAAGTTTAGCTTCGTTTTCTGCAGGAACCGCTACCGTTACGAATGCTTCGCGAGGAATCGCATTACGTAGGCTACCACCGCGGAATTCAACTAGACGAAGGTCAAGCTCTTGCGCGTGGCCCGCTAGGAAACGTGCAACGAGTTTGTTTGCGTTACCACGGCCAGTGTGAATATCACAGCCAGAGTGACCACCTTTTAAGCCTTTTAAGATTAGCTGACGAGTCACATAACCTGCAGGGATTGCTTCACGTTTGATGTCAAAAGTCATTTCGCCATCAATGCCGCCAGCACAGCCCATGTAGACTTCGCCTTCTTGCTCTGAGTCAGTATTAAGAAGGATATCGCCTTCTAACCAACCCGCTTCAAGACCAAATGCGCCAGTCATGCCTGCTTCTTCATCGATAGTGAGTAGCACTTCGATTGGACCATGCTTGATCTCAGTCGATGCCAGTACTGCTAGACAAGAAGCCATACCCATACCGTTGTCAGCACCTAAGGTTGTACCTTTGGCCGTTACCCACTCACCATCAATGTATGGCTGGATAGGATCTTTAGTGAAGTCATGATCCGTGTCTTCGTTCTTTTGCGGCACCATATCGATGTGCGCTTGTAGAACAACACCCTTTTTGTTTTCCATACCCGGTGTTGCCGGCTTTTTAATGAAAACGTTGCCTGTTGCATCGCGGCGAACTGGTAGGCCTTGATCAGTAGCCCATTTCACAATGTACTGTGCTAGCGCTTCTTCATGCTTAGAAGGGTGAGGGATAGAACAGATCTTATCGAAAAACTGCCATAGTGGAGCAGGTGATAAGTTGCTGATTTCAGAATGGAATTCAGACACGGATGACTCCTTAAAAAGAATAATGCCAGATTTTGTTGTGCGGCGCGGTTATTCAGGCAGAACAAAAATCTAAATCTGACCTATTAAATAGAGGCCACAGCATAGCACTACAGGCCTTTGGGTAGTAGTAAAAGAGAAATGGAAAGCAAAAGGGTAATCACATATTAGGTATTTTTCACGAAAACGTTTACGCACTTAAGTTCGTAACTTTTGCTGCCAATTACGTTATTAGGCTGATATTTCTGTAAGTTAATTACAGTTTAAATTTGATTAAAGTCAATTTATGAAGTTTTTGTGATATTTATCACGCAAAAGGTTGTAATTAATTTTCTTTGGGGTATATTAGTAACCAACTTCGAAAGCGAAGAGAAAATGCTCAAAGGATGAGTCCGATTTGTCGCCTCCAAGGAACCGAGAAATCAATATTTGTAATTTGTTTTAATTGATTTAGAAGGTGATAGTTATGAAAGGTTTACCAAGTGCAGCGTTCTGGCTAAACAGCTCTGTTTACACTGGCAGCTTTAAGTATCCAACAAGCTTCGGTTACTAAACCGGGGTTTGTGACTCTCGAACAGTAATATGTTCACCCCTATTATTGGAATTTTTTTTCAGCAGCTTAATTCTTGCTGACATGATTCAACCGCCACTCAAATTGAGTGGCGTTTTTTTATCTGAAAAATAACCTATCTGCATATCCTAACTTCCTGCTTTCCTTAGTTAGCTCTTCTCGGCTCGATTTTATTCGCATAAACTCATATTGCTCGTCGAATATCTTCCATATCGCCAGTTGTAAGTTTGCAACATGGTATAAAAAAACACCTTTTCCCTTCAAAAAACAACATTTGTTTTACGTATTGATAAGTAACGATTTTTACTGCTTTTTGTTGCGATGTAATCGATTGAATTTCCCTTTTACAGTTAGAAATATTAGTTAGAGTCTTAATTCTATCTGGAATTTACTATTTGATGACCTTATAATTCCCGCCAATCGATTACGCAACCGTTTACTTTTTACCTTTTTAGGATTCGATTATGTTCGAAAAACTATTCAAGCTCAGTGAAAATGGCACGACAGTCAAAACTGAGATCATCGCGGGTATCACTACCTTCCTAACGATGGCTTACATCATCTTTGTTAACCCAGCTATGCTTGCTGACGCAGGTATGGACAAAGGTGCTGTGTTCGTTGCTACCTGTCTTGCTGCCGCGATCGGCTGTTTCATCATGGGCTTCGTAGCTAACTACCCAATTGCTTTAGCACCGGGTATGGGTCTAAATGCGTTCTTCACTTATGGTGTTGTTCTTGGCATGGGGCACTCATGGCAAGTTGCGCTAGGAGCGGTTTTCGTATCGGGTATTATCTTTATGGCATTAAGCGTATTTAAGGTACGTGAGTGGATCATTAACTCGATCCCAATGTCTTTAAGAACGGGCATTTCGGCAGGTATTGGTCTTTTCCTTGCGTTTATCGGCCTACAAAACTCAGGTATTGTTGTTGATAACCCAGCGACTTTGGTTAGCCTTGGTGACATTACTGGTCTGCAACAAGCGCTTGCCGCACTTGGTTTCTTCTTAACGATTGCACTAGTTTACCGTGGCGTACGTGGCGCGGTAATGATTGCTATCCTAGTGATCACAGCTATTGGCCTACTCATGGGTGATGTTCAGTGGGGTGGCGTTATGTCTACACCACCAAGCATTGCTCCAACGCTAATGCAGATGAACATCGCTGACGTATTTGAAGTTGGCATGATCTCGGTTGTATTTGCTTTCCTATTTGTTGACCTATTTGACACCGCAGGAACGCTGGTTGGCGTGGCAACAAAAGCGGACCTAATCAAAGAAGACGGTAAACTTCCTCGCCTAAGCAAAGCGCTGCTTGCTGATTCAACAGCAACTTCAGTAGGTGCGATGTTAGGTACTTCAAGCACCACTTCTTACGTTGAATCAACTGCAGGTGTTGCTGCTGGTGGCCGTACAGGTCTAACTGCAGTCGTTGTTGGTGTGTTATTCCTTCTTGCGCTATTTTTCTCGCCGCTAGCAGGTATGATTCCAGCGTACGCGACAGCAGGTGCACTTTTCTACGTAGCGATTCTCATGATGTCTGGCCTTGTTAGCGTAGACTGGCGTGATTTGACAGAAGCGGCACCGGTTGTTGTGACATGTCTGCTTATGCCTCTGACTTACTCTATCGCGGAAGGTATTGCACTTGGCTTTATCTCTTACGCAGCAATTAAATTGCTAAGTGGCCGTGGTCGCGAAGTTTCTGTGAGTGTTTGGGTCTTAGCTGCGGTATTTATTATCAAATACTTAGTGGCTTAATCAACGAACGTCACTTCTTTTCTTGGTTTGAAAAGAGCTTATTTATCGTCGCTATAGTAGTCATGGCTACTATGGCGATTATTTTTGTCTAGAGAATCAAATCTAATCCATTGCCATCATTGAACGGCTCATTTGTGCTGAACATTTTATTTATGGCATTGGTATTATGCTGCACTTTCGGTAAAATAAACGTTTGCGTAGCTTTTCCCCCAAACTTGCCGATTGCGATCATTTCATTACAGATGCTTTGCGGGGATGCAGATTTTTCAAATTATTAGGTTATTACAATGGCTAAGAAATTCATTATCACTTGGGACCAAATGCACACACTTTGTCGTGAATTGGCAGAAAAACAGATGCCAGCAGAGCAGTGGAAAGGTATTTGGGCAGTGAGCCGTGGCGGTCTTGTTCCTGGCGCAATCCTAGCGCGTGAATTAGGCATTCGTCATGTTGATACAATTTGTATCTCTAGCTACGACCATGATCACCAACGTGATATGACGGTAGTGAAAGCACCAGAAGGTGACGGTGAAGGTTTCCTAATCGTTGAAGACCTAGTGGACAGCGGTGACACTGCGCGTAAACTTCGCGAAATGTACCCGAAAGCAAAACTGATCGCAGTATGTGCAAAACCTGCAGGTGTTGAACTTCTTGATGACTACGTGGTTGATATCGCACAAGACACTTGGATTGAGCAACCATGGGATATGTCAATTCAGTACGTTGAGCCAATCAATCGTAAACAAAAGTAATCTCTTTGCTTAATTCCCACCTATTTCTTGATAAATGACCCTTTCTTGGGTCATTTTTTTTATTACTATTTAGTAATCATTATTTATTTAGGTCGAACTCATGTCAGAGGAAGTCAGCAAGAACCTCTCAGAAACCTTGTTTGCTAATCATAAACAAGCAAAAGAAACGTCTGGGCTTACCCGCTATATGCCGAGTAGTCAAACGTTTCTCGATGGTAAGCTAGAGGAGGATGGCTATAAGTGGTATCGCAATCTGCGTCGTATGCAGTGGTCATGGCAAGGGCTGGATCCAATAGAGATAGAAGCTGTTCTCGCCAAAATAGCGGCCTCTAAGCATTCGCGTACCAATGATCAATGGTTAGATACCGTGATGGGTTATCACAGCGGCAATTGGACTTATGAGTGGACGAAATTGGGTATGTTGCATCAAAAGCGCGCAGCAGAACTCAAGGGAGAGGATGCGGCGGATGAGATGTTTAACGCATCGCTATGTTTTAGTATTGCCGGATACCCACATCTAAAAAATGATAATTTAGCGGCGCAAGCGCAAGTGCTAGCAAGCAATGCTTACACTGAAGCGAGCAATAAAACCAAATATATCGTCAAACGTATTGAGATCCCTTACCAAAAGAAAACCATCGTTGCTCATTTGCACCTAACCAGTACAGAAAAACCTCAGCCTGTTGTGATGGTCAGTGCAGGACTAGACAGTTTACAAACGGATCTGTGGGCGCTGTTTCGTGATCATCTAGCGAAAAAGAACATCGCAATGCTAACGGTGGATATGCCTTCTATTGGTTACAACACCCATTGGAATATGACCGAAGACACCTCGCGTTTGCATCAGGTGGTACTCAATGAGCTCTACAACATTCCTTATGTCGATCACCATAAAGTTGGTTTGATCGGTTTCCGTTTTGGTGGCAATGCGATGGTACGACTTTCGTTCCTTGAACAAGATAAGATTAAGGCCTGTGTATCGCTCGGTGCGCCAATTCATGATGTGCTCTCTTCTCCGGAAAAACTCAAGCAGATGCCGAAGATGTATTTGGATGTATTAGCTTCTCGATTAGGTAAAACTGCGGTTGATATTCACAGCTTAGCAGGGCAGCTGATGGCTTGGTCACTCAAGGTTCAAGGCATCTTAGCTGGGCGAAAAACTCGAGTGCCGATATTAGCGATGAGTTTAGAAAATGACCCAGTATCACCCTACAGCGATAACCAGTTAGTTGCCGTGTATAGTGACTACGGCAAAGCGAAGAAAATTAGTGCTAAGACAATTACACAAGGTTATGAGCAATCCCTCGATTTAGCGATAAAGTGGTTAGAAGATGAGCTAATTAGATGACATTTAAACTAATTTAGACAACACTTATGTATACGAGCTACCCAGACTGTTTAGTCCTGAAGTATGCGCGAATAACAATAAGTAAATGAATATGGAGATTCATTATGTCTGAACAGACAAAAAGTCCGACACATTATCGCTTGTTAACAACACTGAGAGCTATTGGGCCTTACCTGCGTGAATCACAAAGTTCTGAGGGCTCTTATTTGTTTGATTGCCTATCGGTTTGCGTCAATGATAAGAAATCACCAGAGCAAAGAGAGTTTTGGGGCTGGTGGCTTGAACTAGAGAAAAATGGCGAGGCGTTTGAAGCCCGCTACCGCTCAGGTTTATATGATGTGACAGGGGAGTGGCAAGACAAAGCCCTACCCAAAAAGGCCATTCAAGATGTCACGCGAACCCAAGAAGTGTTTCATCAAAAGCTGCTTGAAACTCTCGAGAAAGAGTTTGAAATCCCACTGGCGATTCACAAGGAATCTGTCGAATTCGTCTAAAATACTCAGGCTTTTGCCTCAATAGACCAAAAAGGCGCTTTTTAGCGCCTTTTCTGCTTGTGAAATTTCGATTTGATTGCTAAAACATCAGGTCTAATCAATCTTTGTGACTTATCAATTAAGAACAAGGTTGAGAGGGTTTTTATATTTTTCATAGTAGAAAGGCAATGAATCAAGAAAGCGGAAATACCGTACAGTCTCAGACTGTCGTGGTTAAACTAGGTACAAGTGTTTTAACGGGTGGTACGTTGGCATTAGATCGAGCTCATATGGTTGAGCTGGTACGTCAGTGTGCTGAACTTAAAAAGCAAGGCCACTCTGTGGTTATGGTTTCGTCTGGCGCGATTGCGGCTGGCCGTGAACACCTAGGATACCCCGCACTGCCCAACTCTATGGCAAGTAAGCAGCTCTTAGCGGCAGTCGGTCAAAGTCAGCTAATTCAAACCTGGGAATCTCTGTTTGCGATTTATGGCCTTAAAATTGGTCAAATGTTGCTGACACGTGCTGACTTAGAAGATCGTGAACGTTTTCTTAATGCGCGTGACACCATCAACGCTCTAGTCGAAAACGACATTATTCCAGTCGTCAATGAAAACGATGCGGTAGCGACGAGCGAAATCAAAGTGGGCGATAACGATAACTTGTCTGCTTTAGTCGGTATTTTGTGTGGCGCAGATAAGCTGCTGCTACTGACTGACCAAAAAGGCTTATTTACTGCTGACCCTCGCAAAGACCCAAATGCAGAGCTGATTAAAGAAGTTAAGACCATTGACGATACACTGCGCAAAATTGCTGGTGGTAGTGGTACCACGCTAGGTACTGGTGGTATGGCAACTAAGTTGCAAGCGGCAGATATTGCACGTCGCGCAGGTATTGAGGTGATCATTGCCGCTGGTAGCGCGCCAAATGTGGTGTTTTATTCACTTGGTGATAACCCACAAGGCACACGTTTCTTACCGTGTGAAGAAGCATTAGAAAACCGTAAGCGTTGGATTCTAGCAGGACCAGCCGCGTCAGGTGATATTGTGATTGATGATGGTGCCGTTAACGCTGTGGTCGGTAAAGGCAGTAGCCTGCTTGCTAAAGGCTTAACTAAAGTGAGCGGCGAGTTCGCTCGCGGTGACGTTGTACGCGTGACTGATACACAAGGTAAGTTGGTTGCACGTGGTATCGCCAGTTACTCAAGCCAAGACATGGCAAAAATTGTCGGCAAGCACAGTAAAGATATTATTGGAATTTTAGGTTATGACTACGGCAATGAAGTATTGCACCGTGACGATATGGTCGTAATCCAAGAATAAGGAAAGAAAAGTGGAACTGATTTCTATGGGTATCGCTGCTAAAGAAGCGGCTTTCCAACTGGCAACAGCATCAACAGCACAAAAAAACCAAGCATTGGCGATTATTGCCGATGAGCTTGAAGCAAACGCTGAAGCTATCTTAGCGGCGAATGCGAAAGATATCGAACAAGGCCGCGAAGCTGGTCTAACCGAGGCACTGCTTGATCGACTATTGCTAAACCCAGAGCGCCTTACTGGGATTGCTAACGATGTACGTAACGTGATTAGCCTAAACGATCCTGTAGGTAGCGAACTAGACAGTAAAGTACTAGAAAATGGAATGTCGCTATCACGCCGTCGTGTACCACTTGGTGTGGTTGGTGTGATTTATGAAGCTCGCCCTAACGTAACGATCGATATCGCTGCTCTTTGTCTAAAGACAGGCAACGCAAGCATCTTACGTGGCGGCAAAGAGACATTCTTCTCTAACATGGAACTGGTTAAAGTGATTCAGTCTGCGCTGGCAAAAGCGGGTCTGCCTGCGGCATCAGTCCAGTACATTGAAAAGCCAGATCGTGAACTTGTCTCGCAACTGCTTAAGCTTGATGATTATGTTGATATGATCATTCCACGTGGTGGTGCTGGCTTGCACAAAATGTGTAAAGAAAACAGCACTATTCCTGTGATTATTGGTGGGTTTGGTATTAGCCATATCTTCGTTGATGAAAGTGCTAATCTAGCAAAATCATTGGATGTGGTTGAAAACTCAAAAGTACAACGTCCATCGGCATGTAACTCATTAGATACTTTATTGGTTCACCAAAAAGTAGCCGCAGAGTTCTTACCTATGCTAGCAGAGCGTGTAGCGGATAAGGTTACCTTGGTTGCTGAGCCAAAAGCGAAAGCACTGCTTAGCACTGCTAAAGAGCTACGTGATGCTGGCGAAGGTGACTTTGATACCGAATGGCTAAGCTACACGCTTGGCGTGAAAGTGGTTGCTGACGTTCATGAAGCGGTTGATCACATGCGTGTTCATAACGCGAGCCACTCTGATGCGATTATGACTAACAGCCTAGAAAACTCAGAACTGTTTATTAATTCTGTTGGTTCAGCGGCGGTCTATGTGAATGCTTCAACGCGTTTCACTGATGGTGCGCAGTTTGGTCTTGGCGCTGAAGTTGCTGTGTCTACTCAGAAGCTTCATGCTCGCGGTCCTATGGGCTTGGAAGAGCTGACTAGCTACAAATGGGTCGGTAAGGCAAACTACTTGCCGCGCAGTTAACAAATCTTGTTAAACATTGATTGAAAAAGGGGCTATCTAGCCCCTTTTGTTTTCTTGTCTGAAGCAAATCCGCTACACTAGCTTTCACTTATATGGAGGTGATATGCATTGTCCTTTTTGTTCTGAGAACGATACTAAAGTAATTGATTCTCGTCTGGTTGCTGATGGCCATCAAGTGCGACGTCGTCGTCAATGTCTTGCTTGTAGCGAGCGTTTTACTACTTTTGAAACTGCCGAGCTGGTGATGCCAAGAGTGATTAAATCTAACGGCAACCGCGAACCATTCAACGAAGACAAAATGGTCGGTGGTCTTCAGCGCGCATTAGAAAAGCGTCCGGTTAGCGCCGATGCAGTGGATGTGTCGATCAGCCTGATTAAGTCTCAACTCCGAGCTACTGGTGAGCGAGAAGTGCCAAGTGAAATGATTGGTAACTTAGTGATGGATCAGCTTAAAGAGCTCGATAAAGTCGCTTATATTCGATTTGCCTCTGTCTATCGTAGTTTTGAAGATATTCGCGAGTTTGGCGAAGAGATCGCTCGTTTAGAAGACTAACGGTTGTTATCGATGCCACTATTTACCCCCCAAGATTTTACTATGATGTCGCGTGCTATTGAGTTGGCAAAAGGCGGCATCTATACCACGGCTCCTAACCCTAATGTCGGTTGTGTGATTGTTCAAGGCGATGACATTGTCGGTGAAGGCTTTCATTATCGCGCTGGCGAACCGCACGCTGAAGTTCACGCATTGCGTATGGCTGGTGACAGAGCGGTCGGTGCCACTGCTTACGTCACATTAGAGCCTTGCTCCCACTATGGACGCACACCTCCTTGTGCAGAGGGCTTAATTAAAGCCAAAGTGGCAAAAGTCATTTGTGCGATGGAAGACCCTAATCCCAAAGTTGCTGGGCGTGGCATTCAAATGTTGCGTGATGCAGGAATCGAGGTCGAATTGGGCTTACTTGAGCAACAAGCAGAGTCGCTCAATCCCGCTTTCATTAAACAGATGAAAACTGGGATGCCTTTTGTTCAGCTCAAAATGGCAGCGAGCATCGATGGCCAAACAGCATTAGCTAATGGTCAAAGCCAGTGGATTACCTCACCACAAGCAAGACAAGACGTGCAAAAATATCGCGCCAAGAGTGGTGCGATATTATCAACCAGCAAAACCGTGATTGAAGATAATGCTTCGTTGAACGTGCGCTGGGATGATCTTCCTCTATCGTTACAAGAAGCATACTCACAGCAAGAACTTCGCCAACCAGTCAGAGTGGTTTTAGATAGAAAACGTCAGCTGACTTCAGATCTCAAGTTAATGAATACTGAGGGCGAGCGAATTATTGTCGCAGAAGGTCAAGATCTCGAACCTATACTCAATGATGAGCAATTGATCGATCTTGCAGCCACATTTTCTGCATTAGCAAAACAGCACCATATTAATCACCTATGGGTGGAGGCTGGCGCGACGCTAGCGAGTAGTCTTATCAAAGCGAATCTCGTTGATGAGCTTATCCTCTATCTAGCCCCGAAGATCATGGGCAGTGATGGTAGAGGTTTACTCGGTGCGTTAGGTTTAGAGTCAATGGCAGAGACAATCGATCTCAATGTCAAAGATGTAAGACAGGTCGGTCAGGATATTCGTATTACCGCCACCTTAAAGAATAAAGAGTCGTAATCATGTTTACAGGTATTGTTGAAGCAGTAGGTACCCTAACTGCAATCACGCCAAAAGGCGAAGATATTAGTGTCACAGTGGAAGTCGGCAAACTGGATATGTCCGACGTTAAACTGGGTGACAGTATTGCGACCAACGGAGTTTGCTTAACGGTAGTGGACTTCAGCTCAACCAGCTATACAGCGGATTTATCTATCGAAACGTTGCAAAAAACTGGCTTTACTGATTACCAAGCGGGTGACAAGGTTAACCTAGAGAAAGCAATGCTACCGACTACGCGTTTTGGTGGTCACATTGTTTCTGGTCACGTCGACGGTGTTGGTGAAATCGTAGAGCGCAACATGGTTGGTCGTGCTATCGAGTTTTGGGTTTCAATGCCTGAAGAGATTGCCAAATACGTTGCCGAAAAAGGCTCGATTACGGTTGATGGTATTAGCCTAACAGTGAACGATCTACGTAAGAACGCCTTTAAACTGACTATCGTTCCTCACACCGGTGAAGAAACGACCATCGCAGATTTCCACGTTGGCCGTAAAGTGAATTTAGAAGTCGATGTACTGGCGCGTTATATGGAACGTTTGTTGACCAGTCAACGCGATCAGCAGCCTGAATCGCGCATTACGATGGACTTTTTGCAGCAGAACGGTTTTGCATAAACCAAGAATTATACAAACATTAGCGGCGACGCCTTACTCGCTCGATGCCTTAAGATAGGAATACCAAAATGCCAATTAGTACGCCTCAAGAAATTATTGAAGATATTCGCCTAGGTAAAATGGTCATCCTGATGGATGATGAAGATCGTGAAAATGAAGGCGATCTTATTATGTCGGCTGAGATGATCACGCCAGAAGCGATCAACTTTATGGCGACTTATGGTCGTGGCTTAATCTGTCTGACAATGACCAAAGAGCGTTGTGAACGTCTAGGCTTACCGCCAATGGTCCAAGACAACAATGCCCAGTACACGACTAACTTTACCGTTTCTATCGAAGCTGCTGAAGGTGTCACTACGGGTATTTCAGCGGCTGACCGTGCGCGTACAGTGCAAGCGGCAGTAGCGAAAGAGGCAAAAGCAGCAGATCTAGTTCAGCCTGGTCATATCTTCCCTCTTGCGGCGCAAGAAGGTGGCGTTCTCACTCGTGCTGGCCATACGGAAGCTGGCTGTGATTTAGCGCGTTTAGCAGGTCACGAACCGTCAGGTGTTATTGTTGAGATTCTAAATGACGACGGCACAATGGCACGTCGTCCAGACCTAGAGATCTTTGCTGAAAAACATGGCTTGAAGCTAGGTACGATCGCTGACCTTATCGAGTACCGCAATAACACAGAAACGACTATTGAACGCGTTGCAGAGTGTAAGCTGCCAACTGAATTTGGTGATTTCGATTTGGTGACGTACCGCGATGTTATCGACAATCAAATCCATTATGCATTGTGTAAAGGCGATTTAACGGCTGAAGCGCCACTAGTACGTGTTCACCTACAAGATACCTTTACCGATCTTCTGCACAGTGACCGTAATGCTGAGCGTAGCTGGACACTGGATGCGGCGATGAAGCGCATTGGTAGTGAAGGTGGTGTTCTGGTTATCTTAGGTAATGAAGAATCAACCGATTTGCTGATCCATCGCGTGAAAATGTTTGAAGCGCAAGATAAAGGTCAAGCCCCAACACTTGCTAAAAAACAAGGCACCTCACGCCGCGTGGGTGTTGGTTCGCAGATACTAGCCGATCTTGGTGTGCACGATATGCGTCTACTTTCTTCAACGAGCAAGAAATACCATGCTCTTGGTGGCTTTGGATTGAACGTTGTTGAGTATGTGTGTGATTAAACACTAACTCTTGGTTAAAGCGCCCTGGTGAACATCAAGGCGCTATTAAAAGCTGGATAGAGGGTTTACCTCAGTAGTGTCACTTCTGTTAAATTTCTATTAGATATTGCTCACAGATTTGTGCTAGAATCCGGCGATTCTCACTTGATGAACATAGTTAAAGGAAGGCTTATGAAAGTGATCGAGGGTGGCTT